>ERZ779681.2-NODE-2-length-229110-cov-7.97451_pt1 | contig 229110 bp, 250 predicted proteins | sample MGYA00511905_ERZ779681 | MGnify/ENA primary metagenome ERZ779681 (study PRJEB29588, sample SAMEA2144578) | human gut metagenome | biome: human gut; feature: human-associated habitat; material: faeces | place: Denmark | collected 2008/2010 ... | reverse complement strand
TACATTATCAACTTGGTATGGATGTGATAACATCGGAAATATAAAATCAAATGATCTTGAGGCAAAAAAACTTACATTAAATTTGTTAGATAAAATATATTAATATAAAAGAGCAAAGATTTTAAAATAATCTTTACTCTTTTTTTATTAAAATTAGTTTTTTATGAAATGTCTATCCATAAGGCTTTACTTAATGAATAAATAATTTTACTTATTTAATAATTTTGTTAATGTAGCTTTTTTACGAGATGCTGTATTTTTCTTTAAAACACCTTTAGACCAAGCTTTATCTACCATACTAACTGCTTTAGCGTATAATTCTTGTTTATCTTTAGCATTTCCTTCTACTGCAGCTTCAAAAGCTTTTATAGCTTCTTTATATGCTTTTTTTGTAGCTCTATTTTGAGCAGTTTTTTTGTCAATTATTTTAACTCTTTTCTTTGCTGATTTAATATTTGGCACGAGTTACACCTCCTTGAATTATAAAATATCGTTATTACCAAAACATTTTAACATAATTTAATTTAAAAATCAAGTGGTTTTATGTAATTAATTAAAAAAGCTTAAAAAATAAGGGGGATTAGACTTATTAATATTCATTTTTTTCAAAAAATAATGTTTTTGTTATAGTGATTGAAAAATCAAATTGAATATTCAAACTCTTTTATTGTACAGTTATCGATTGGAATTCTTTCTATATATCCGTCTTTTGATAGTCCATTAAAATATGTATTTATTGCTCTAGCTGTGGCACCGTGTGTAACTAATAAAATTTTCTTATCTTTGTATGTGCGGGGTATTTCGTCCAAAAAAGAGTATACTCTATTACACAAATCTTGTATTGGTTCAACATTGTTTGTCTGTAAGTTTGCATTATAATTGTAATATTCATTGCTATATTCCAAACTTTTTTTACCTTCAAAATCTCCAAAGCATCTTTCAGTTAAAGAATCGTTATATATAATTGGAATTTTCCTGTTACTAACTATTTTTGCAGTTTGTGCCGCTCTATTTAAAGGTGAACAAAAAATTAAATTTATATCTAGATTTTTTATTTCTTCAATTTTGGCTTTTGCTTGATTTATTCCAGTTTCATTTAAATCAATATTTGTTTGTCCTTGTAAAATTTTATTTATGTTCCAGTTCGTTTGACCATGTCTCATAACATATATTTTCAAATTTATCACCTGGGGTGAATTATAACATAATAAATTTTACAAGTCAATATTATAAAAGACGCCGTAAATACGGCGCCTTTTTATATATATTTTTCAATGATTGAGTATATTTCGTTATTAATATCTTCTATACTTCTTAGTTTTCCATTCTTTACACATTCAATTATTTTCCAGTTAAATTTTTTTGCAAAATATAATCCAGACTTTTCTGCGTTTTTTAAATGGTCACAATCTGATTCATGAATATCTTTTTTTTCAGTGTGTGAATATTTATTTTCTCTTTCTTTCATAAGCGAAATGGTATATTCTGTTGGAACATGTAAGAAAAACACAATAGTAGGTGAAGGAAGCTCAAGGTCATTTTCTTCTATGTTTATAACCCATTCGCTAAAAGTATCTAGTTCATTTAAGTTGTTAGTACTTTTTAAAATTTTACCACCTTGATGAAGAAGATTCGATGAAATATATCTGTCAAATAAAATTATTGTCTTATCATCCAAATAATATTTTTCTATGTTTTCTTTATAGCTGATATATCTATCTACTGCGTAAAATAATGAAGCAGCTTTGGATGAAATATTATTTGGATTAGAACTAATATTGCCTGATAGGTATTCTTTAACTGGACCAGAGCTTTGATTATCATAGTTTGGAAAGGAAGTTTTGAAAACTTCCTTTCCATCTTTTAGTAAACGTTTATAAATTAAGTTTGTTTGAGTTTGTTTTCCTGAACCATCAGTTCCTTCTATTACAAAAATCTTATTCATAATGATTATCACCTATATCTTTCTATTATATTGATTTGCTCCAAAAATACATGGGGAAGAGCATGTACTGTTTTTATATTTACATTTTGCATTTGCACCATTTGTTAAATCTTTTAAAATATAGCCATACTCAGAGTTTTGAATAAATTTCTCTACTGTATTAGCAGTATGTCTCATAATTTCCAGTTGAGCTTGTCCACATACTCTTTCAGTTGACTTAAGAAATAGTGTATCTAGATTACCAGTTTGTATGATTTTAACTAATGTTCCTTGTGGATACATATCAGCAATACTTTGCATATCTTTTGCCCACTGACTTTTTAAATTATCGTTATCCTCTAATATTTCTGGAATATAAAATTCAAAATTGTCAAGCAGATATATAAAAGAATGTTCACTTCTGTGCCTGTGATTTTGTGCAACACAAGAAAAACTAGCTTTAAATGAAGTTTGATAAACGTAAGAGAATACATCAGGAATATCGTTGTATTTTTTGTCACCAAATAAAGATAGCTTCCTGTTCTTTCCTAAAGGAATTAAATCTTTTACCCTGTATTCATCAAAAAGTGAAACGAATTCTTTCAAATTTTGGGCTAAAATGTCGTTAAAGTTTGTAGAATCGTGATTTAATATGAATTCATCCATCATGTATAGTAAATAATTTAGTTGCCTTAAGGATACTGTATATCCCATGCTTGTTGTTCTTGAAAAAATAGATACAAAATATCTTGCGTTTTCTTGAGCTAGCTTTCTTATTTTTAGCATAGGATCTTTTAAGTTTGCGTTATATAGCTTGGGATACTTTTCTTTTATAATAGGCATAAGTATATTTATCCATTTGTTGTATAAAGTACTTTCCCTTTTTGATAAATCTTTAAGTTCAGTATATCTTGCAGATTTTTCTGAAGTTGAGTAATCTTTTTCGTTATTTAAAATCATAGCTATAATTTTAGGAATATTTGAAAATTCAAAAGTAAGTTTAACGTGATCAAATACACTGTGATGACCTGATTTTAAGACACGATTTAATCTTTTCTCTGTAGAAATTTCTGGCTCATTTAGAATTTTCTCGAAATTATCTTTCATGTAGCATATTCCTGCCATTTTGGCACAAAAATCTAATAGCTTTTTTAAATCAAATTCTCCTTGATAGCTATCAGGTTTGGTAAATGCAATTAATTTAACATTCATAATTAACTCTCCTTTAAAAATAATTTATTTAAATGTATATGCGTATGTAAAAACATTATATATTATTATAAATTATAAGTCAACACCAGAAATATTTTTTGCTTCAGCCTTTGATATATAGCCATATTTAACCATAGCGTCTAAAACTTTTTGTTGTCTTTTTTTTGCAAGATCTGGATTTACATTTGGAGAATATATACTAGGTGCGTTAGGAATACCTGCAAGCATGGCTTGTTCAGCTAAAGATAACTTTGAAGGAGATTTTCTATAATATCCATAAGATGCTTGTTTAAGACCTGTATATCCGTCTCCAAAATATATAATATTTAGATACATTTCCAAAATTTCATCTTTACTATAATTTTTTTCTAAATCAACAGCTACAAATAATTCAGCTACTTTTCTTATAAAGCTTTTTTCTTGTGTAAAGTACATATTTCTTGCTACTTGTTGCGTAATTGTACTTCCACCATTGCTAAGCTCTTTGTTTCTGATATTTTCTATAAATGAACGAGCTGTTGTAAATACATCTATTGCGCCATGAGAATAAAATCTATGATCTTCTATTGCAATAGTTGCGTTTTTATATGTTTCAGGGACTTCAGATATTGAAATATAGTTATCGTATTCTTTAATTTTTTCTACCTTTTTTTCAATACTTTCCTTTGATATTACTTCTTTGTACATTGAATATCCTTCGTATGTTATAAATGAACACACAAGAATGATTATTATTAGTATAAGAATAAATATTTTTTTTATAAATTTAAACATTTTATCCCTCACCTCTTATGTCAGAATTATTATATAATAAATTTATATAACAAATCAATAGATGAAATTAACTATTTTTCTTTCTGTTACATTTCTGTTACATTTATACTAAAGAAACAATATTTTTAAGGTTTTTTCACGAAAGGTATTGCTTTTTTTATAAAAATAAGTTATAATAAAGATGTTGATTTGCGTTGAAGTAAGATGTGGCTACCCATCGAGGTAGGGAACTCTTATGGAGCATGTCTGGTTTAAAATCAGGCGGCAAGTATAATTGATATGTATTTGCCAAGTTTTATTTTAAGTAAAATTTGGTTTTTATATGTCTAAAAAAGAAACACACGGGGTAGTGTAAAACTTGTGACGCTGAGATGTTATAGAAAAGGAGTGTTTTACATATGGCAAAAGAACAAACTAAAAAAATGAGAATAAGACTTAAAGCTTATGATCATGTAGTGCTAGAACAAGCAGCATCAAAAATTGTTGAAGTGGCTAAAAAAACAGGTTCAGAAGTTTCAGGACCAATTCCACTACCAACAGAAAAAGAAATTATTACAATATTACGTTCTCCACACAAGCATAAAGATTCAAGAGAACAATTTGAAATGAGAACTCATAAAAGAGTTATCGATGTTATTAAACCAAACCAAGCAACTGTTGATGCACTAATGTCAATAGATATGCCTGCAGGTGTTGATATCGAAGTTAAATTATAATTAAACTTTTAAAATGTTTAGTAGTCATCCTATGAAATAAGGCAATGACATACCCTATACTAAGTGTTTGTATATTTTAAATATGAAGTTTAAAAGCTAAAAATTAAAGGGAGGAAAACAAAATGGTAAAAGAAATTTACGGTAAAAAAGTTGGAATGACACAAATCTTCTCTGAAGATGGAGTTGCAATTCCAGTTACTGCAATTGAAGTTAAACCTTGTACTGTAGTTGCTAAAAAAACTGCTGAAAAAGAAGGATATAATGCAATTGTTGTAAGTTTTGGAGAAATTAAAGAAAAAAATGCAAATAAACCAATGAAAGGTGTTTTTGCAAAAGCTGGAGTGGAATTACAAAAATATTTAAAAGAAATCAAAGTAGAAAATTTAGATGAGTATGAAATTGGAAGCAAAATTACAATTGATACTTTTACTACTGAGGATAGAGTTGATATTCAAGGTACATCTAAAGGTAAAGGTTTCCAAGGAAATATTAAAAGACATGGTCAACATAGAGGACCTATGGCTCATGGTTCTATGTATCATAGAAGACCAGGTTCTATGGGATCTACAACAACACCAGGTAGAGTATTTAAAGGTAAAAAATTACCAGGACATATGGGAGATGTTACATCAACTATATTAAACCTAGCAGTTGTTAAAGTTGATACAGATAAAAATGTTATTTTAGTTAAAGGATCTGTTCCTGGAGCTAAAGGTGCAGTTTTAAGAATTAGAGAAACTGTAAAGTAGGATAAAGTGAAAGGAAGGAGGAAATAAAATGCTTAAAGTAGACGTTTTAGATATGAAAGGTAAAAAAGTAAAAGATATCGAACTTAATGAAAATGTTTTTGGTGTAGATGTTAATGATATAGTTGTACATACTGCATTAGTTAATTATTTAGCTAATCAAAGACAAGGTACAGGATCAACTAAAACAAGAGCAGAAGTTCGTGGTGGTGGAAGAAAACCATGGAGACAAAAAGGAACTGGTAGAGCAAGACAAGGTTCTATAAGAGCTCCTCAATGGATGAAAGGTGGTATTGCACTTGGACCAAAACCAAGATCATATAAATATGCAATTCCTAAAAAAATGAGAAAACTTGCTTTAAAATCAGTACTTACTTCTAAAGTAGAAGAAAAAGAATTAATAGTTGTTGATAAATTAGAATTAAAAGAAATCAAGACTAAAGAAATGGTTAAAGTATTAAATAACTTAAATACTAAAAAAGCACTTATCGTTTTAAGTGAGAAAAACTTAAATGTTCAAGCATCAGCAAGAAACATTGAAAATGTAAAAACTACTTTAGTTAATACAATTAACGTATTTGATTTATTAAAATATGATAATTTAGTAGTAACTGAAGACGCTATTAAGAAATTAGAGGAGGTGTACGCATAATGAAATTTGCAGAAGACGTTATAATAAAACCTATAATGACTGAAAAAAGTTATGAAAATATCGCTATTGGTAAATATACTTTCGAAGTTGCTCTTACAGCTACAAAAGTTGATATCAAAAATGCAGTTGAAGAACTTTTCGGAGTTAAGGTAAAAAGTGTTAACACATTAAGATACGATGGTAAAAATAAAAGAGTTGGAGTACACCAAGGAAAAACTAAGGCTTGGAAAAAAGCAATAGTTACTATAGATACAAATCCTTCAGAGGAAAAATATCTTGCAAAAGGTGGAAAAGAAACTAAATTAAATAGAAAATACAAGACTGAAATTGAGGAAATCAGTTCAGCATTTGGAACTAATAGCTAGGAGGTAGTAAAAAATGGGAATAAAGTCATTTAAACCTGTTACTCCATCACTTAGAAATACAAAATTACTAGCAAGCGATGAAATTACAAAAAGCACACCTGAGAAAAAATTACTTGCACCATTAAAGAAAAATGCAGGTAGAAATGCTCAAGGTAAAATCACTGTAAGACATCATGGTGGTGGAAGCAGAAGAAAATATAGAATAATTGATTTTAAAAGAAATAAAGTAGATATGGAAGCAACTGTAATTGGTATTGAATATGATCCAAACAGAACTGCAAACATAGCTTTAATTGAATATGAAGATAAAGAAAGAGCATACATTATAGCTCCAGTTGGTCTTAAAGATGGAGACAAAGTTATATCATCTGAAAAAGCTGATATAAAACCAGGTAACTGTATGCCAATTAGATCAATACCGGTTGGTACAATGATTTACAACATTGAATTACACAAAGGTCAAGGTGCTAAACTTGTAAGAAGTGCTGGAATGTCTGCACAACTTATGGCAAAAGAAGATAAATATGCACATGTAAGAATGCCATCTGGTGAAATGAGACTTATACTTGTTGATTGTAGAGCATGTATTGGTCAAGTTGGAAACTTAGAACATGAAAATGTTTCACTAGGTAAAGCTGGTAGAAAAAGAAATATGGGTGTTAGACCTACAGTTAGAGGATCTGTTATGAACCCTTGTGATCACCCTCATGGTGGTGGTGAAGGAAGAGCTCCAGTAGGACACGCAGGACCAATGACTCCTTGGGGTAAACCAGCACTTGGATACAAAACAAGAAAAACAAAAAATCCAACAGATAAATATATTGTTAAAAGAAGAAATAGAAAATAATGGAGGGATAGAATATGTCAAGATCGCTTAAAAAAGGACCTTATTGTGATGAAAAACTACTAGCAAGAGTAGAAAAATTAAACGCAGAAAATAAAAAAGAAGCGTTAAAGACTTGGTCAAGAGCTTCAACTATATATCCTCAAATGATTGGTCATACAATAGCTGTACATGATGGAAGAAAACATGTACCAGTATATGTTACAGAAGAAATGGTAGGACATAAATTAGGAGAATTTGCTCCAACAAGACTTTTCAGAGGACATTCAGGAGATAAAAAATCTTCAATAAAATAAGTAAGAATCTAAAAAAGGAGGAGCCTTAAAATGGAAGAAAAAGTTGTAGAACAAAAAACAGCAGTAGCAGAACTTCGTCATGCTAGAATAAGTGCTAGAAAAGTTAAAATTGTTATAGACTTAATCAGAGGAAAAAGTGCAAAAGAAGCTATTGCAATACTTAAATATACAAATAAAGCAGCTGCACCAATGGTTGAAAAATTAGTAAAATCAGCTATTGCAAATGCTGTAAATAATCATCATATGGATGAAACAAAATTAGTTATATCTGAAATATATGCAAACCAAGGACCTACAATGAAAAGAATTTTACCTAGAGCAAAAGGTAGTGCAGATAGAATCAGAAAAAGAACAAGCCATATTAAAGTAGTATTAACAGAAGCTTAAAGAAGTAAGGAGGTAAATATTATGGGGCAAAAAGTTAGTCCACACGGACTTAGAGTTGGAATTATAAAAGATTGGTCTTCAACTTGGTATGCAAATAAAAAAGATTTTTCTAACAATCTTGTTGAAGATTACAAAATACGTACATATTTAAAAGAAACACTAAAAGCTTCAGGAATATATAAATTAGATATTTCAAGAAAAGCTGATAATGTTAAAGTTGATGTATATACTGCAAAACCAGGTATGATAATCGGTAAAGGTGGAGCAGCTATTGAAGAATTAAGAAAAAAATTAAACAAAAAAATTGGTAAAGATGTTGCACTTAACATTGTAGAAGTTAAAGATGTAGATTTAGCAGCAACATTAGTTGCAGAATCTATAGCTAATCAACTTGAAAGAAGAATATCTTTCAGAAAAGCAATGAAACAAGCAATGCAAAAAACTATGAAAGCAGGAGCTTTAGGAATAAAAACTGCAGTATCTGGTCGTTTAGGTGGAGCAGAAATTGCAAGAACTGAACATTATAGTGAAGGTACAATTCCACTACAAACTTTAAGAGCAGATATCGACTATGGTTTTGCAGAAGCAAAAACAACATACGGTATTATCGGTGTTAAAGTTTGGATATATAAAGGGGATGTACTACCTGCTAAAAAACAAGAAAAAGGAGGTAACTAAAAATGTTGTCACCAAAAAGAACAAAATTTAGAAAAGTACAAAAAGGAAGAATAAAAGGAAAAGCAGCAAGAGGAAATAAAATAACTAAAGGTGAATTTGGAATTGTTGCTTTAGAACCAACTTGGATTACTGCAAATCAAATTGAAGCTACAAGGGTAACACTTTCAAGATACACAAAAAAAGTTGGTAAAGTATACATTGATATCTTCCCTGATAAACCAATAACAAAGAAACCAGCTGGAACTCGTATGGGATCTGGTAAAGGTAATCCAGAATACTTTGTTGCAGTTGTTAAACCAGGAAGAGTATTATTTGAAATAACAGGACTTTCTGAAGAAGTAAGTAGAGAAGCTTTAAGAAAAGCTATTCAAAAACTTCCTATTAAATGTAAAATAGTAAGTAAGAAAGAACAAGAAGAAGGGGGAGTGTGCTAAATGAAATCTAGTAAAATAAAAGAATACGAAGCTATGAGCGTAGAAGATTTAAGAAAAGAAGAAAAAGCATTAAAAAGTGAACTATTTAAATTAAGATTTCAACATGCTTTAAATGGCCTTGATAACCCTAAAAAAATGGAACTTGTAAAGAAAAATATTGCAAGAGTAAACACAGTAATAACAAAGAAAGAGAAAAATATTTAGTGGTAAGGAGGTAAGTTATGGAAAGAAATTTAAGAAAAACAAAAATAGGTAAAGTTGTAAGTAATAAAATGGATAAAACTATTGTTGTTAGAATTGATGATAGAGAAAAAGATCCACTTTATGGAAAAATAGTTAATAAAACTTTAAAAGTTAAAGCTCATGATGAAAACAACGAATGTAGTATTGGCGACATTGTTGAAATAATGGAAACTAGACCACTAAGTAAAGATAAAAGATATAGACTAGTAAGAATTGTGGAAAAAGTTAAATAATTAGTTGTTTAAATATAATTTGAAGGGAGGACTAATCCATGATACAACAACAATCATTGTTAAAAGTTGCAGATAACACAGGAGCAAAAGAGATTATGTGTATAAGAGTTCTTGGTGGACATCACAGAAAATGGGGAAACATTGGTGATGTTATAGTAGCTTCTGTTAAAAAAGCAGCACCAGGCGGAGCTGTAAAAAAAGGTGACGTTGTAAAAGCAGTTATAGTAAGAACAAAAAGAGGTCTAAGACGTGAAGATGGATCATATATAAGATTTGATGAAAATGCAGCAGTTATAATAAAAGATGATAAAACACCAAAGGGAACACGTATTTTTGGACCTGTTGCAAGAGAACTAAGAGATAATGACTATATGAAAATAGTCTCTCTAGCTCCAGAAGTTCTTTAATATACGGGGGTGAATAAATTGATTACAAAAATGAAATTAAAAAAAGGTGATATGGTAGTAGTTAACACTGGTTCTGAAAAAGGAAAAAAAGGAAAAATACTTAGCGTTGACAGAAAAACAGGTAAAGTATTAGTTGAAGGAATCAATGTAAGAACAAAACATGTTAAGCCTACAAAACAAGGTCAAGAGTCAGGAATTATAAAAAGAGAATGCCCTATAAATATATCAAAAGTAAGTTTCTACTGTGATAAATGTGATAAGGGTGTAAGACTTGGAATAAAAGTTGCAGAAGATGGAACAAAAACAAGATTCTGTAAAAAATGTGAAGAAATAAAGTAAGGAGGGGAAAAATAGATGAACCTTAAAGAAAAATATAAATCAGAAGTAGTACCTGCAATGATGAAAAAATTTAATTATAAATCAGTAATGCAAGTACCTAAACTAGATAAAATTGTTATAAACATGGGAGTTTCTGATGTAAAAGAAAACTCAAAAGCTTTAGATGTAGCTATGTCTGATTTAACTTTAATCGCAGGTCAAAAACCTATGATTACTAAAGCAAGAAAATCAATTGCTGCATTTAAATTAAGAGAAGGTATGAACATTGGTTGTAAAGTTACATTAAGAAGAGATAAAATGTATGATTTTGCAACAAAATTGTTCAATGTTGCTCTACCTAGAGTTAGAGATTTCAAAGGTGTTAGCACAAAATCTTTTGACTCAAGAGGTAACTATTCTTTGGGAATAAAAGAACAATTAATTTTCCCAGAAATTGAATATGATAAAGTAGATAAAGCAAGAGGAATGGACATTAGCTTTGTTACAACAGCAAAAACTGATGAAGAAGCTAAAGCACTACTAGAAATGTTAGGTATGCCATTCCAACATGATGAAAAGTAGGGAGGATAAAACATGGCAAAAAAATCAATGATTGCTAAACAAAAAAGAGAACCAAAGTTTAGCACTAGATATTATAATAGATGTAAAATATGTGGAAGACCACATGCTTACATGAGAAAATATGGAATATGCCGTATATGTTTTAGAAACTTAGCATATAAAGGTGAAATACCAGGAGTTAAAAAAGCAAGCTGGTAAAAAAGGAGGTAAAAGTAATGAACACAACTGATCCAATTGCAGATATGTTAACAAGAATAAGAAATGCAAATCAAGAAAGACATCAAACAGTTGATATTCCTTATTCTAAAGAAAAGAAAGCAATAGCTGATATATTGGTAAGTGAAGGTTTTGTTGAAGCCTGTGATATAATTGAAGAAGGACTTCACAAAACAATAAGACTTACACTTAAATATAAAAATAAGACTAGAGTATTACAAGGTTTAAAGAGAATCAGTAAACCAGGTCTTAGAATATATGCAAATGTTGAAGAATTACCAAGAGTACTTAATGGACTAGGAATTGCTATAATTTCTACTTCAAAAGGTATTATGACTGATAAGGAAGCAAGAAAACAAAACGTAGCAGGAGAAGTATTAGCTTACGTTTGGTAATAAAAATATAAGTAAAAAGGAGGGAATATCCAAATGTCAAGAATAGGTAAAAAACCTATTGCTATACCACAAGGTGTTGAAGTAAACATCGATGGACACAAGGTTACTGTAAAAGGACCAAAAGGAACTTTAACAGAAGAATTCTTAAACTGTGTAAATATAGCTAAGGAAGATAATAACGTAGTAGTTACACTTGTAGATGATTCAAAATCAAATATTCATGGTTTGACAAGAACATTAATTCATAACATGATTATTGGTGTAAGTACTGGATTTGAAAAAGCATTAGAAATAAATGGTGTTGGATATAGAGCACAAAAACAAGGTAAAAAATTAGTGCTAACTTTAGGTTATTCACATCCTGTAGAAATAGAGGAAGTTGAAGGTATCACAATTGAAGTACCAGCACAAAACCAAATTATTGTTAAAGGCTGTGACAAGCAATTAGTTGGTCAAATAGCTGCTAACATAAGAGAAAAGAGATTACCAGAACCATATAAAGGTAAAGGTATCAAATACGCTGATGAAAGAATAAGAAGAAAAGAAGGAAAAGCAGGCGGTAAAAAATAATATTCCTGAAACTAAAAAAAGGAGGGAAATTTTGAAATGGTAAAAAATGTTAATAGAGCTGAAACTAGAAAAACTAGACAAAAAAGAGTAAGAGCAAAAGTTAAAGGTACAGCATTAAGACCTAGACTTTGCGTTTACAGAAGCTTAAACAATATATATGCAAATCTAATTAACGATGAAACTGCAACTACTATATTATCTGCGTCTACACTTGATAAAGAAGTTAAAACTAAAGCATCAAATGTAGAAGCAGCTAAAGAAGTAGGAACACTTATTGCAAAAAGAGCTGCTAAAAAGGAAATTAAAACTGTAGTGTTTGACAGAAACGGATATTTATATCATGGAAAAGTTAAAGCATTAGCAGAAGCAGCTAGAGAAGCAGGATTAGAATTTTAATAGAGAGGAGAAAGTAAGATGGCTGAAACAAAAAAAGAGAGAAAACCAGTTAAAAAGACTGAAGCTAGAGCTGAGCAAAAACAAGAATTAAAAGAAAAACTTGTTAATGTTAGTAGAGTAGCAAAAGTTGTTAAAGGTGGTAGAACTTTTAGATTTAGTGCTCTTGTAGTTGTTGGAGATGGAAAAGGTCGTATCGGTGTTGGAAACGGTAAATCTGCTGAAGTTCCAGAAGCTATAAAAAAGGCAACTGATGACGCTAAGAAAAATTTAGTAAAAATATCTCTAGTAAACGGTACATTACCTCATGAATATACAACAAATTTTGGTTCATCAAAGGTAATTTTAAAACCAGCTGTTGAAGGTACTGGTGTTATTGCTGGTGGAGCTGTAAGACCTGTATTAGAACTTGCAGGTGTTAAGAATGTAACAGCAAAAACATTAGGTTCTCGTAATAGTAGAAATATTGTTTATGCTACAATTAAAGCTTTAAAAGCTATGAGAACACCTGAAGAAGTAGCTGAACTTAGAGACAAAACAGTAACTGAAATTTTAAAATAATAATGTATAATTTAAAAGAGAGGAGGATACTTAACCATGAAAATGCATGAATTAGGTCCTGCATATGGAGCAACAACTAAAAGAAAAATAGTTGGTAGAGGAATAGGAAGCGGAACTGGTAAAACTGCTGGAAAAGGACATAAAGGTCAAAAAGCTAGAACTGGTGGTAAAATCAGAAGAGGATTTGAAGGTGGACAAACACCTTTATATAGAAGAATTCCAAAAAGAGGATTCAACAATCATTTCGCTAAAGAATATGCTATTGTTAATATAGCAGATTTAGAAGTATTTGATAATGATACAGTTGTAGATTCTAAGGTATTAATTGAAAAAGGATTAGTAAATAAAGAATTAGATGGTATCAAAGTACTTGGAAATGGTAAATTAACAAAAAAACTAACAGTTGTAGCAACTAAATTTTCAAAATCAGCTATAGAAAAAATACAAGCTGTAGGTGGAAAGATTGAGGTGAAGTAGGATATGCTACAAACCTTAAAAAATATATTTTCTGTAAAAGATATAAGAAAAAAATTATTATTTACTGTATTTATAATATTACTATTTAGATTTGGTACATTTATATCTGTACCTGGATTTGATAAATTAACATTTAATGAACAAGCAGGTGCTGCTGGTGGACTTGCAGCAACAATAAATTTAATATCAGGTGGTGCATTTGGTAGATTTTCAATATTTGCAATGACTATTGGACCATACATCACAGCATCAATTGTACTTAATTTATTACAAGTTGTAATTCCTAGTCTTGAAAAACTTGCAAGAGAAGGAGAAGAGGGTAAAAAGAGACTTTCTAAATATACTAAATATTTGACTATAGTTTTTGCTTTGGTTGAAGGTTTAGGACTATATATAACATATAAAAATTATTTACTTACTCCTCTTCAATCTGGAGCAGGTGCTGTTATGGGATGTATACTATTTATGACATCTTTAATAGCAGGTACAGCTTTACTTACATGGCTTGGCGATAAAATAACTGAATTTGGTATCGGTAACGGTATATCTATGATAGTTTTTGTAGGTATCATATCTCGTATACCTTCAGGTGTTGTTACACTATTTAAATATGCTAATGGTGGAATAACAAATGTATTAATTGTTGTTGCATTAATATTAGCTATGATAGTTGTTATAGCAGGAGTTATATATGTACAACAAGCTGAACGTAGGATTCCAGTTAACTATGCAAAACGTGTAGTTGGAAGAAAAATGTATGGTGGACAAAACACTCATATTCCAATTAAAGTTGCAATGGCTGGAGTTATGCCAATAATATTTGCAATGTCATTTATGATGTTTCCAAGTACAATAATTAGTCTTTGTACTCACGGAAATCCATCAGGATTTTGGGCTGTTGTAAATAACATATTCTCTGTATCACAAGGTAGTGCATGGTATTACTTACTTGCATATTCTATAATATATCTAGTACTTATTATTGCATTTACATTTGTATACACAATGTTTATAGTAAATCCAGTTGAAATATCAAATCAATTAAAGAAAAATGGTGGATTTATACCAGGCATAAGAGCTGGAAAAAATACATCAGAGTACATATCAAAAGTACTAAAATATATAACTAGTTTTGGAGCAGTATTCTTAGCAGCAATTGCTATACTTCCAATACTATTACAAGGTGTGATGCCATTTTCAATTACGTTTGGGGGTACATCAGTGTTAATCATCGTAAGTGTTGCACTTGAAGTATTAAAGAATGTTGAAACACAAATGGTAAGTAGACATTACACAGGATTTTTAAATAATTAAAATTTATAAAATAGCATCCGTAAGGGTGTTATTTTTGTATTATATGAAAAATCGATTTTCTATTAATAATATGGACTATATTGCTATATATTCATTAGTATTTAAAAAAGGACGTAACTCTTTAATGAAGAATATTGTAGAGGTAGTTAATAAAACTTAAAAATTTTAATAATATTATTGCATATTTATTTTTTTTATAACATACTGAATATGTCAAAATAATTTTAATGGGGAATATGATTTATGTTTTGTGGAAAGTGTGGAAATCAAGTTGAACCGGATGCTCTTTTTTGTAATGTTTGTGGAGAAAAAATTGTTAAATATGAAAATATTGAAGAATTAAACAATAACTCTATAAATGAATTTAGTGCAAACAAAAATTCTAATGTTAATCCAAATAATAGCCAATATAGTAATAATAAAGCGACAAAAACAGGTTTAATTATATTTATATCTGTGGCTGCAATTGTTGTTATTATTGGAATTATTTTAGGTGTTGTGTTTGTTTCTAAAAAAATAAAAAATGATAAAATTAATAAAGATATTGATATAAATAACAATACAACAAAAGAATTAAATAAAATAGGAAATAGTGAATTTGGATATTTAAAAGTTGAAGACAATTGGTACAAATATAATGATGTTGATAATCCATCTGTATTAGAATACACTTTAGATGGTAATTGGATAATATCAATGTATGCAAGACCATCAATCAAGTACTATAGATGCAAAAACATATGCAGATAGTTGTTACACAAGGATGAAACAAGACGGAGCGGTAGGAGTAACAGGTGCAACTGTAAAAGTTGGTATATATACAGCATACCAAGTATATGGGTATTACACAAGTTTAAATAAATGGTTGGTAACTTGGTGCTTTGAACCAGGAGACAAGAAGACTCATTATATTGGAATTGAAGGACCAGATAGATATAGTGATAATTTTAAAATACCTGATACATTTACTTTATATTAGTTTTAGACTAATTTAATATAATTTTTAGATATAAAAAAGAAAAAGGAATGAATTTATAATAATTTCATTCCTTTTTTGGGGTTATATTTTGTTATTTTTGAATAAAACTTAATAAGCTAATACTTCCTGCAAAAGCAAATAATATACCTAAGGCAATGGCGATAAGTAAGTAAATTATAAAAAATGATCTTGCATAGTTTCTTCTATTTATATTTGAAGAATCGAATGAAAAGACAATAAGAAAAATAAATCCAATAATAGGGATAGAAAATAAAATATTATATCCAAAATATCCCCATGCTGAAATCGGTTTATACTCATTTGGTATATTTGTATTATTCATATGATAATCACTCCTTTATATAATTATATATTAAATAAATGTGTTTATCAACAAAAATAAAAAAATAGAGTTAAATTTAATTAACCCTATTTCAATATACAAACTAAATTAGTTCATTCCGTTTTGCATATCGTTAGCAGCTTTAGCTACTAGTTTTTTAACCATTTCACCACCGATTTGCCCAGCTTGTTTAGAAGTTAAATCACCATTGTATCCTTGCTTTAGGTTAACACCTATTTCGCTTGCTACTTCTGTCTTTAATTTATTAAGAGCAGCTTTAGCTTGTTTGTTGCTCATTTGACTGTTTGAGTATGCCATGTTATTCACCTCCAATTTTCTTTTATATTCTTAATATTTGCTGATTTTTTTTATTTATACATTATTTTTTAAAAATATAAATTTTTTCTATAATATTTCTCGTTATAACTACAAAATATCATGAAAAAAGCAGGAAAGTGATATATTCCTGCTTTTTAGCATGTTATATTATTAATTATTGACCTTGTTGCATATCATTAGCAGCTTTAGCTACTAATTTTTTAACCATTTCACCACCAACAGAACCAGCTTGTTTAGAAGTTAAGTCACCATTGTATCCTTGCTTTAGGTTTACACCTATTTCGTTTGCTACTTCATATTTAAATTTATCTAAAGCAGCTCTAGCTTGTGGGTTACTTTTAGATTTTGCCATTTAATTCACCTCCAATTTGTTAGTAAAACAATATTCGATAAAAAGATGTTTTACTGTTATTAATTTGTGATTTTTATTTAAAAAAATACTGGAAAATTTATGAAAATAAAAAAATAAATAAAAAATTATATATATGTATTTGTTTCGACAAAAGTCGATGGTAAAAACCGCCAAAAATCCTTGATTTTTTGGGAAAAATTATATATAATTGGTTTTGCACTATTAGTTAAACGTTAGGAGGATTTTGATGAATAGTAAAACTAAAGTTATGATTGTAGATGATAATAAAGAGTTTGTAAAATTGTTAAGTATGTTTATAAACTCACAAACAGATATGGAAGTTGTAGCATCTGCTTATGATGGAAAAAATGCAGTAAATATTATTAATACGTGTAAACCAGATATTCTGCTTTTAGATGTTATAATGCCAGAAAAAGATGGATTATCTGTTTTAGAAGATATGGTAAGAGAAGAATCTAATGAAAAACCTACTACAATTGTAATGTCTGCAATTGGACAAGAGAAAGTTACGCAAAAGGCAATATCTTTGGGAGCAACGTATTATGTAGTTAAACCTTTTGATATGGCTACATTAACTGAAAGATTAAGAGATTTGGTTGAAGAACAACAAGTAGGTTCAGTATCGACACCAATGTATTATAGTAGCTCTACAATAAATAGAAATAATTCAACAAGCACTCCTATAGAGGTTAGAGTAACAAATATAATTCATGATGTTGGAGTACCAGCACATATAAAAGGATATCAATATATAAGAGAGGCTATAATGCTTGCAGTTGAAAATCAAGATATTATTAATTCTATAACTAAAACGTTATATCCAACATTAGCAAAAAAATTTAATACAACGTCTTCAAGAGTTGAAAGAGCAATCAGACATGCTATTGAGGTTGCATGGAATAGAGGACAGATAGAAATGCATGATAAAATATTTGGATATACTGTAAATTCAAATAAGGGTAAACCAACTAATTCTGAGTTTATAGCAATGATTGCAGATAAATTATGCATGGAGGATAAATCAGCAATAAAAATTTAAGTTTTGTTATTTAATGTTTTTTTGTTAAAATATATAATTTTCAATTAAACACCATAGAAAGAATATGTATTCTAGTTCTATAGTGTTTTTTTGCGCTCTTAAAAAAGCGTTATTTCTTGACTTTTTAGCTAAAAAATAGTACAATATAATAGTATGAAATTGTTTTAAGGAGCGTTTATGTTTGAAAAAAAATCAAAATACAAATTTTTAGATTTTAGTATATTTTGTGTAAAAATAGTGTATTTAATCATTGTGATAATTGCACTATTAATCCTTTGTGTTGTAAAACCTAGCACATTATATTTTGATATGATATTAATTCTTTTAATTTCAACATTCATTATATATTTGTGTATAAAGGAAATTAAGAATAGAAATTATAGAATTAATGAACTTGCAAATGGATTTGATAGTGTCCTAAAAAACTCACTTAATGTAATAGATATTCCAATGATTATAATTGGTGATCATAATAAAATTATATGGCAAAATAACATAGCAAAGCATATTATTCCTTTAGAAGTAATACATGATAGTGCATTACAAATCGATAGGCAAATAAATCAAAATCAGGGTAATGGACTATTATCTGTGGATATTGGTAATGGAAGTGTTTATGATGTTATAGGAAATAACATTTTAATAAAAGAAAATAAGGTTACTCTTTTATCTTTTATTAATAGAACAGTAGAAAGTGAACTTAGACAAAGTTTAGAAGATACAAGGGCCGTTGTTGGTATTTTATTTATAGATAATTATGAAGAAACTTTGCAAGGACTTGATAGTGTAAATAGAGCCGAAATTTCATCAATGATAGAAAAAGAAATTAGAACATGGGTCGTTGAAAATAATGGTATTTTAAATAAATTAGATAAAGATAAATATGTACTATTTATTGAAAAGCAATATGTAGAACAAATGGAAAAAAATACTTTTGAAATATTAGAAAGAGTAAAAAATATAACTGATAAAACGAAACTTCCAATTACAATTTCAATTGGAATGTCATATTCTGAAAATACTTTGAATGAAAGGTATATGGCAAGTTCATCAGCTCTTGATATCGCACTTGGTAGAGGTGGAGATCAAGTAGTTATAAAAAAAGATAAAAAGTTTGATTTTTATGGAGGATCAAATTTGGGCCTTGAAAAAACAAGTAGGGTTAGAGCAAGAACTATAGCCCAAGCCTTAAAAGAATTAATGCTAAAATGTGATAAAGTATATATAATGGGTCATAAAAATACTGATATAGACTGTATAGGTGCATCAGTAGGTGTATATAAAATAGCAAGATCTTTAAATAAAGAAGCATATATTGTAACAGATACAAAATTTAGTAGTAGTACTAAATTAGTTGTAAATAAACTAAAAGAATTAGATTCATATAAAAATGTATTTGTAACTAAAGATGATATTAAAAAGAATGATTATGCAAGCTCTTTACTTGTAATTGTAGATACTCATAAAAAATCTTATTTGGCTTATCCCGATTTGTTAGAATCTATAGAAAAAAAAGTTGTAATTGACCATCATAGAAGAGGTCCTGAATTTATTGATGATGCTCTTCTTACATATCATGAAATTTATGCATCATCATCATCTGAACTTGTAACAGAAATTTTAATGTATCTTGATAATATTGAACTTAGTTCTGTTGAAGCAGAAGCAATTTATTCTGGAATAGTAGTAGATACTAAAAACTTTACTTTTAAAACTGGAGTAAGAACTTTTGAAGTAGCAGCATATTTAAAAAAATATGGGCTGGATTTAACCGAGGTAAAACAAATATTTAAAAATGATTTTGCAACATATGTTGCAAAAGTAGATATTGTAAAAAAAGCAGAAATTTTAAAGGGAACAATTGCTATCTCTACTACAGAAGAAAATTATGATGATATGCCTGTAATAGCAGCTCAGGCAGCAGATGAATTGTTAAATATAACAGGAATATTAGCATCTTTTGTATTGTGTAAAGTTGAAGACGTTGTTATGATTTCAGGTAGATCAATGGGGGATATAAACGTACAAGCTATTTTAGAAAAAGTTGGCGGCGGTGGACATCTTACATTTGCTGGTGCTCAACTTGCAGGAATAACAATTGATGAAGCAAAAGAGAAACTAATTCAAAGTATAAATGAATATTTTGGAAATGAATAATATAGTACAGATTTAAAAGAAAGGAAGTAATAATGTGAAAGTTGTTTTAAATAAAGATGTAAAAGGTATTGGAAAAAAACTTCAAATTGTCGATGTAAGTGAAGGGTATGCTAGAAATTATTTACTTCCAAGGAAACTTGCAAATATAGCAGATAATAAATCTATAAATGAGGCAAAAACCAAAAATGATGCTGCAAGTTTTAGAAAAGAAAAGGAAATTGAACAGGCAAATAAATTAAAAGAAAAGTTAGAAAAGGGATATATTAAGTTTAAACATAAAATAGGTAATAATGGAAAATTATTTGGAAGTGTAACTGAAAAAGATATTGCTGAAGAAATAGATAAAGTTTATAATGTAAAAATCGATAAAAAGAAGGTATCTATTGATATTCCAATAAAGGAATTAGGTTCATATACAGCTAGTGTAAAACTATATGAAGGAATTATTGCTAAGGTAAAAATATCAGTTGTAGGATTGTAGGTGTTTAAATGGAAAGTGAAATTGGAGTAAATAGAGTTCAGCCTAATGATATAATAGCAGAACAAGCTGTACTTGGCTCTATGCTTGTTGATAAAGATGCTGTTATTTCTGCAGTTGAACTTTTGAAAGCTGATGATTTTTATAGGGAAGATAACAAAGAAATATATGCAGCTATGTTTGAATTATATTCCCTTGGTAAACATATAGATATGATAACTTTAAAAGATCAATTAACTTTAAGAGGAACAATTGAAAAGGTTGGAGGAACTGAATATATTGCAACTCTTATTGATAATGTACCAACAACTTCAAATATTGAAAGCTATGTTAAAATTGTTGAGGAAAAATCTATCTCTCGTAAACTTATAAAAGCAGCAAATAATATATTACAGTTGGGATATGCTCAAACTGAAGAAGTTGATGCTTTGGTTGAAAAAGCTGAAAAAGATATTTTCGATATAATGCAAGGTAGAAACTCTAAAGGATATTCAAGCATAAAAGAAATACTTGTAACGACATTTGACCAAATTGAAGAGATGTTTCAAAATAAAAATAAAATATCAGGTTTAGAAACTGGATTTGTTGATTTGGATGCAAAAATTTCAGGACTTAATAAATCAGATCTATTAATAGTCGCAGCACGTCCTGCAATGGGAAAGTCAGCATTTGTTTTAAACATTGCTACTTTTGTTGCTTTGCATCTTAAAGTTCCTACAATGGTATTTAGTCTTGAAATGTCAAAAGAACAAATGGTAAACAGAATTTTGTGTAGTGAAAGTGAAGTTGACAGTATGAAAGTAAAAAATGCTGATCTTAATAGCGACGAATGGTTAAAATTAGGTGAAGCAAGTGGAAAACTTTCGGAAATACCTTTATATATTGATGATACACCAGGTTTAAGTTCGGCTGAACTTCGTGCAAAGTGTAGAAAAGCTAAACTTGAAAAGAACATAGGACTTGTTATAATAGATTATTTACAGCTTATGGAATCTAAAAATAAAAGTTCATCTAGACAACAAGAAATATCAGAAATTAGTAGATCTTTAAAGATACTTGCAAAGGAACTCTCAGTACCTGTAATTGCACTTTCACAGCTTAGTCGTGCTACAGAATCTAGAACAGATCATAGACCGATGCTAAGTGATCTTCGTGAATCTGGAGCAATAGAGCAGGATGCAGATATAGTTATGTTTTTACATAGAGAGGATTATTATAACGCAGATACTGATAAGAAAAATGTTGCAGAAGTAATTATTGCAAAAAATAGAAGTGGTTCTACAGGTACTGTAGAACTTGCATGGCTTGGTCAGTATACAAAGTTTGCAAATTTATATAGGGGACCAGAAGAATGATAAAAGATGAAAGATTAGATATTTGTAAAAAAATTCAAAAGGAAGTTTCTAATAATATTATTCAAAATAATCTTATTAAAAATAATGATAAAATCGTTGTTGCAGTTTCTGGTGGACCAGATTCGATGTGCTTACTTACAGTTCTTAATGATTTGAAATCTTTATTTAAAAAAAAGTATAATATAAATTATGAGCTTGTTGTTGCACATGTAAATCATTCCATAAGACTTGAATCAGAAAATGAAAAGATTTATGTAGAAAATGTATGTGAAAAATTAAATATTCCATTTTTTTATTTAAAGGAAAATGTTGAAGCAATTTCTAAGGAAAGAAAAATATCTGTGGAGGCTTGTGGAAGAGAAATAAGATATAAGTTCTTTAATGATGTAAAAAATAAAACTAATGCTACTAAAATTGCAGTTGCACATAATTTAAATGATAATGTTGAAACTGTACTTTTAAATTTAATTCGTGGATGTGCATTAAAAGGTCTTACAGGAATGGATTTTTTAAGTAATGAAATAATTAGGCCGTTACTTACTATTGAAAAAAAATATATTTTAGAGTATAATATATTCCAAAACTTAAATCCGTGTTTTGATTACACAAATAACGAAAATATTTATCTTAGAAATAAAATACGTAATATTCTTATACCTTTACTTGAAAAGGAATATAACAGTAACTTTTCAAATAATATTATAAGGATGAGTGAAGTTTTAACAAATGAAGAGAATTTTTTAGAAGAATATACAAATAATATATTAGATGAATGTATAATAAAAAAGGAAAAAGAAAAAATAACATTTAATTCAAGAGTTATTTTAAATTCTCATAAAGCAATATCACTTAGGTGTATAAGACAAATAATAAATAAAAAACTTGGAAATTTAAATGAAATAAGTAATGTACATGTAAATGATATATATAAACTTTTAAAAAGCAATATAAAAGGTAAAAAATATATAATAGGAAATAAATTTACAATTGAGATTAAGCAAAAAGATATAGTTATTATATATTGATTTTGAAGGGAGAAAAAATGGATAAAAAAAAGAAAAATGGAATGCTTGGAACATTACTTACATACGTATTACTAATTGGTGTTACTATATTTATGATTTCAATGCTTAATACTAATGTAACTAAAGAGATGTCATATAGTGAGTTTATGCAAAAAATAAACGAAGACTCTGTAGAAAAAGTTGAAATAACAAATGATAGGCTAACTGCAAACGTTAAACTTAAAAATGAGGAAAACTCAGTTAGGGTTGTGAATATACCTTCTACAACTACTTTTATGGAAGACGTAGGTGAAAAATTAAATGAAGGAAAATTTGAATTAGTAGTTCTTGAACCATCATTTTGGGAAGTTGTAGGACCTATGATTCCTAACATATTACTTTTATTAGGTACTTTATTTATCTTTATTTTCATGTTAAGACGTACAACTGATAGCAATAGCAAAGCTATGAGTTTTGGAAAGAATAGAGCTAGAATGATTGATAAAAATTCTAAGAAAAAAGTAACTTTTGCAGATGTGGCTGGTTTAGATGAGGAAAAAGAAGAATTACAAGAGGTAACTGAATTTTTAAAGAATCCAAAGAAATATCATGATATGGGAGCTAGAATTCCAAGAGGTATGTTACTTGTTGGTCATCCAGGAACAGGTAAAACATTACTTGCAAAAGCAGTTGCTGGAGAAGCAAACGTTCCGTTTTTCTCTATAAGTGGATCTGATTTTGTTGAAATGTTTGTTGGTGTTGGTGCATCAAGGGTAAGAGATCTTTTTGCAGAAGCTAAAGCACATGCTCCATGTATTGTATTTATTGACGAATTAGATGCTGTTGGTAGACATAGAGGAGCTGGTGTTGGTGGGGGCCACGATGAAAGAGAGCAAACACTAAATCAATTACTAGTTGAGATGGACGGATTTGAAGATAGACAAAGTGTTATTGTTATGGCTGCTACTAATAGAGTTGATATATTAGATCCAGCTTTACTTAGACCTGGTAGATTTGACAGACAAATAGTGGTTGGTTCACCTGATATAGGTGCAAGGGAAAAAATACTTGAGTTACATGCAAAGAAAAAGCCATTTGCCTCTGATATAGATTTTAAAGTTATTGCTAAAAACACAGCAGGATTTTCTGGTGCAGATTTAGAAAATATGATAAATGAGGCAACAATTCTTGCAACACGTAAAAATAAAAAAATTGTTGAAATGGAAGACGTTGAAGAAGCAATGGTTAAAGTTATGATGGGACCAGAAAAGAAGAGTAAAATAATAAGTGATAAAGAAAAAAGACTTACTGCATACCATGAGGCAGGTCATGCTGTTGTATCAAGATTTTTACCAAATCATGATACAGTACATCAAATTTCAATTATACCAAGAGGTATGGCAGGTGGTTATACAATGTATAAACCAAATGAAGATAAAAGTTTCATGTCTATGACAGAAATGAAAGAAAATATTGTATCATTACTTGGTGGAAGAGTTGCTGAAAAGCTTGTGTTAAATGATATAAGTACAGGTGCTTCAAATGATATTGAAAGAGCAAGTAAAATTGCAAGAGATATGGTGACTAAATATGGAATGTCAGATAAACTTGGACCTATTACATTTGGTGAGACACAAGAAGAAGTATTTCTTGGAATGGAAAGAAATAATGGTAGAAATTATAGTGAAAAAGTTGCTGCTCAAATTGATGAAGAAGTTGGAAACATTATAAACGGTGGATATAAATATGCTGAAAAATTATTAAAAGAAAATATTGATAAACTTCATAAAGTTGCTGAGATTTTAATTGAAAAAGAAAAGATTAGTGCAGAAGAATTTGAAGCTGTTTTTAATCAATAATAATATTTAGGAGAGTATTAATTAAATATTTAATTAATATTCTTTTTTTACTTTAAAGCAAAAAAGTATACATAAATGTATTGACAAATGAATAATTATGTAATATAATATCAGTGTCAGATTTATTTTTAAAAAATCTCAAACTTGAGATTGAATTTGTTTCATTTCTATGTTTGAGATATATATATTCTAGGAGGATTCAATTATGAACAACCCAACAGTTAACTCAACAAATTTAAGAAACCACAACATTGCACTTAAAACTCAGGAAGTGATTAATCGCTGCGGATTTAATTCTTCTGGTGAGAAAAAAGAATTTAAAGTTAATTTGTTTGGCCATAATACTGGTCATTCAATTAAAATATGTGAAAGTTACATTCACGATGTCAGTTTGAAAGAAAAGCTTACAACTGAGCTTGAAAAAGAACTTGGTCGTAGTGTTTCTTGGGGCACACGCCATTTATACTTTGGAGAAAAATTAGTATAAAAATTAACCACCAACTATTGATTAGTTGGTGGTTTTATGTTATAATTATATAGCTTGGTATGCAAGCAATACACACACAGAGGGAGTCTTACACTTCTTCCATTATGGATTAGTAAGATATAGATATCTGTGGAGGAATAAAAGAAGGAGGAATTTTAAAATGGCAATTATACCTATGAAATCATTACTAGAAGCCGGTGTACACTTTGGACACCAAACAAAAAGATGGGATCCTAGAATGGCTCCATACATCTATACTGCAAGAAACGGAATATACATATTAGACTTGCAAAAAACTTTAAAGAAAACTCAAGAAGCATATAACCTAACTAAAAAGGTTGTAGCAAGGGGAGGACTTGTTCTATTTGTAGGAACAAAGAAACAAATTCAAGAAACTATTAAACAAGAAGCTGAAAAATGTGGAATGTACTACATCAATAGCAGATGGCTAGGTGGTACACTTACAAACTTCTCAACTATTAAAAAGAGAATAGCAAGACTTGTTGAACTTGAAAAAATGGAAGCTGACGGAACATTTGATGTTCTACCTAAAAAAGAAGTTATAAGATTAAAGAAAGAAATGGAAACACTTAATACAAACTTAGGTGGTATTAAAGAAATGGATAAACTTCCATCACTTATTTTCTTAGCTGATTCTAAAAAAGAATATATTTGTACAAAGGAAGCTAGAAAATTAGGAATACCTACAATTGGACTTATAGATTCTAACTGTAATCCTGATGACGTTGATTATGTTATACCAGGAAATGATGACGCAGTAAGATCAGTAAGTTTAATAGCTGGAAAAATTGCTGATGCTGTTGTTGAAGCTAAAGAAGGAAATTTAACAGAAGCTCCTGTTGATGAAGAAGTAGAAACAATGGATGAATTAGTTAAAAAAGAAGGCGTTGACAAAATAGAAAGAAAACCAAGACAAAATAACAGAAGAAATAACTATCAAAGAAAAGATAGAGTTTCTAAAGAAAATAAAGTAGAAGAAAAATCAGAAGAAAATAAGTAGGGGGAATGTTTTATGGCAGTTACTGCTACACAAGTTAAAGAATTAAGAGATAGAACTAATGCAGGAATTATGGATTGTAAAAAAGTATTAGTTGAAACTGATGGTAACATTGAAAAGGCAATTGAACTTTTAAGAGAAAGAGGAATTGCTAAAGCTGCTAAAAAAGCAGGAAGAGTTGCTGCAGAAGGATTAGTTGAAGCTTATGTTCATGGTGGAAAATATGGAGCATTAGTTGAAGTAAATTCAGAAACAGACTTCGTATCTAATAACGAAGATTTTAAACAATTTGTAAAAGATATAGCAATGCACATTGCTGCAACAGGACCTAAATATGTAAGACGTGAAGAGGTTCCAGCTGAAGTTGTTGAAAAAGAAAAAGAAACTTTAAAAGCACAAGCTTTAAATGAAGGCAAACCAGAAGCTGTTGTTGAAAGAATGGTTGAAGGAAGATTAAATAAATTTTATTCTGAAATTTGTTTACTTGATCAACCTTTTGTAAAAGATCCTGACAAAACAGTTCAAGAATTATTAACAGAACTTATTGCTAAAATAGGTGAAAATATAGTAATTCGTAGATTTGCTAGATTTGAAAGAGGCGAAGGAATTGAAAAAGAAGAAGTTGACTTTGCTGAAGAAGTAATGAAACAAGTAAAAGGAAACTAATTTTTGTAGAAGGAGATTAAATCCTATAAAAAAATATAAAATTAATAATGATATTAAATTAAAAGTCAAGAGGTAGTTTAGTTTTATACTAAACTACTTTTTCTTACAAATAAGTAATAAATGTGTAACAAAAATTCTGGAGCAATTTAGAGTAATAACCTTTATGTAGTATTGAAAAAAATTTTTTTTTAGTATATACTGAATATGTATTTCTTATTATAAGAAGGGAAGTGGAAATAGATGGAAAGAAAAAGGTTCAATATAAAAATAAGAGTTATAAATATTATATGTGTAGTTATTTCTTTAATAATGTGTTATACTGCGATTATGGTTGATCCATTCATTTTTGCAAAAAATGCATCTGATTCGCCTAGTGTGAGTGGTCTTGGATTTATTTTTAATTTATTTTTTTTAAATTTTCTTATAGCTTTAATAGCACTTAGTATAGTTAATTTAGTAACAGATAAAAAACACGATAAAATATATTTGACAAGTACAATAGTAAATTTGTTAGGAAGTTCTATTTTGTATTTTATGGTAATTTCAGAAAGTTATTATACATTAGCTTTAAATACAATATTTTTATTTTTGCAAATATTTAGATTGGTATTAATTATAAAAAATAACAAAGCTGTAAAATTACAAAACTTAGAAAATAAAAATATTATGACAAATAATAATATATAAGTAAATAGTATAATATGTATATAAATTAGATTTTGTTTAGGAGGTTGTTATGGGAATAGTTAGTTTAATTTTAGCAATAGCTACAGTTGTTTTATCATTATTTTTTCCATATATTTCGGTATTAACTGGAATAATTGGAATTGTATTAGGAATAATTGAAATGAATAGAAGAAGGAAAATAGGAGAAAAAAAAGTACTACCAATTTTTGGTATTGTTGTCTCTGCTGTTGGTACAGCTTTATCTATACTTATTAGTGCTTTAGTTATATTTACTATATCAAAAGAAGGTTCAATATATGGAAAATGGTATTCTCAAGATAAGGATACATATTTAGAAATTGATAAAAAGGGAAATTTTGAATTGTATACTTCTGATAAAAATAAACTTGATATTAAGGCAACTTATACAATGGAAAAGGATACAACAGATCAAAAATACCCTGAATATATATTAACTGTAAATGCAAAAGAGAGAACTATAGATGGAAAAAAACTAACGTCTTCATATACTACAAAATTTAGTATTATATTAGGAGATGATAGTAATACAATGGCAATGATGAATTGGATGACGTACAGTATGTATGAGTTTATCAAGGTAAAATAATATTAGGGAATATAGAATTGTTTATGTAAGAAAAAACAAACCATAAATTTTAGATACTATAATTAAAGTTATAGTATCTTTTCTTATTAAAATTTCTTTTAATAAATAGTTGAAAAAAAATAGTGTATATTATATAATTGAGTTGGTGATATAATGTATATAATACTTAGCATTATCATTTGTCTTTTAATTGTAGTTAATGTTGTGTATTTTTTTAATAAGAATAAAATAACAAAAGAATTAACTAAGATAGAAAAAGAAAATGGAACTTTGAATAAAAAGAAAAAAGAAAATAAGAGGTAATAGTGTATGGAAAAGAAATATAATAGAATATTAATAAAACTAAGTGGAGAAGCAATAGGAAAAGAAGATGGAAGAGGTATTGATAATAAAAAACTTGAAAAAGTAGTTGAACAGATAATAGAAATATCTAAAAATGGAGTTCAAGTTGCACTTGTAATTGGAGGAGGAAACTTCTGGAGAGGTAGATATGGCGATGAATATATGGAAAGAACAACATCTGATTATATGGGAATGCTTGCAACAACTCTAAATGCACTTGCATTGCAGGAAATGACTGAAAGTAAAGGTGCACAAACTAGGGTAATGACTTCAATTGAAATGAAACAAATTGCGGAACCATATATACGTAGAAGAGCTGTAAGACACCTTGAAAAAGGTAGAATTGTTATATTTGCAGGTGGTACGGGTAATCCGTATTTTACAACAGATTCATGTGCGGCTTTAAGAGCTAATGAAATAGAGGCAGATTTAATTTTACTTGCTAAAAATGTTGATGGAGTATACAACAAAGATCCTAAAAAATATAGTGATGCAGTTAAATACGATGAAGTAACATATATGCAATCTATATCTGAAGGATTAAATGTTATGGATACAACTGCAATTACACTTTGTATGGAAAATAAAATTCCAATTTATGTTTTTGCTTTGAATGAAGAAAATTCATTAATAAGGGCATTAAATGGTGAGAAAATTGGAACTATAATTAGAAAGTAGGAATAGATAGTTATGGATGAAAATAGAGAGGTTAGATATCAGATTACACCTAAATTTAATATAATTTATGAACTAGGAATGCCTACTGGAAGAAAAATTAGAACTGCACTATTTGCGTTGTTAGTTTTTATAATTTTAACATTTTTAGTTGCTTTTAAGGCAGGTTCTATGAGTATAGTTAATAATGATATTTTTAAAAATATTAAAATAGATAAGTTTTTGTTAATTTTATGTTTTGTAGCAGATTTAGTTACAATAATACGATTAGTTGGTACTATTGTATTTCAAAGTTTGCAATATAAACATGTTACATATACTTTTTATGATACAATGATGACTTATGAAGATGATTTCTTAAATCAGCATAAAAAGAATATTGAATATAAAAATATAAAAGAAGTTGAAATAAGAAGAACTATATGGGATAGAATACTTGATTATGGGATAATGGTTATATATACCAATGCTGATAATGATAGAAATAATGGACTTGTTATATATAGCGTGAAAAATCCTAAATATCATTATAATGTAATTGATAAGCTAATTCATTCTTCAAATAATATAAACAATGATAAATATAGTGAACAAAGTCAGAATATGGTAAATGAACAATTAAACAATAAAAATAATATATCTAATACTGATACAAATGTTAATAAAATGGAGAATCCAGAACAGGATTTTAAGGAAAGTTTAAAAAACATCAATAAATAGCATATTTAATATGCTATTTTTTTTTCACAAAAATTGTCAAATTTTATATTATTTTAATTGACTATGAAAGTAAAAAATAGTATAATTAAGCTGTTATAGGGGTGACATTAATGAAAAAAGAAAATTATATAAAAATTATAATTGGTATTGTTATTGTTTTAGTACTTGCTTATCTTGCGCTTTTTGGACTTAAAATAGGAGATAAACAAATTATTAAGGGTGCAAAAAACATAACTACAGGACTTGATATAAGCGGGGGAGTTTCTATTGTATATCAAGCTAAATCTGATGATGGAGTTGTAATATCTGATGATGATCTATCTAAAGCTAAAGCAGTTATTACAAAAAGATTAGAGGCAAAAAACATCTTTGATTATATTGTAAGAACTGACAATTCATCTTCACAAATAAGTGTAGATATCCCAGCTGATATTAATGATCAATCAAAAGATCCATTAGAGGCTGTAGAAGGCCTTGATAAAACAGCTAAAATAATGTTTAAAGATCCAGATGGAAACATATTACTAGAAGGTGATGATATAAAAGATGCAAAATATAGTGAAGATGCTACAGATAGTACTGGACTTCCTTCACCACATGTTGTACTTGAATTTAGTGATAGCGGATCTAAAAAATTTACTGAAGCAACAGAAAAATTAGTTGGCCAAGCTATGTCTATATATTTGGATGAAACTGAAGTAGCTGCTCCAATTGTAAACAGTAAAATTGAATCTAATACTGCAATAATTACAATGGGACAAGGAACATATGCAGAAAAGAAATCTCAAGCAGAAGAATATGCAATGCTTATTTCTTCAGGAGCTCTTCCATTTTCTCTTGATGTTGTAAGTAAGGAATACATTGGACCATATATAGGTCAACAAGCTTTAAATGTAAGTGTTCAAGCTGGAATAGTTGCTCTAATACTTATTTGCTTAATAATGATTACTATATACAGACTTCCAGGTTTTGTTTCAAGTATTTCTTTGGTAGCATATATAAGTATAATAATACTTGTACTTGCAAATACAGGAATAAGTATGACACTTCCAGGAATTGCAGGACTTATACTATCTATTGGTATGGCAGTTGATGCAAATGTTATCATTTTTGAAAGATTAAAAGAAGAATTAAGAAATAACGTTGGACCAAAGAAAGCTTTTGAAAGAAGTTTCAAAAGTGCTATGGCAGCAATTATAGATGGAAATGTTACTACATTTTTAGTTGCATTATTACTATACATATTTGGAGTTGGAACAATAAAAGGATTTGGAATTGTTCTTGTAATAGGTACTCTTGCTAGTTTATTTACTGCAGTTGTGTTTACAAAGTTTTTACTTAAAGATTTACTACCTATCGCAAGCAAATCGAAGTTCTTATTTGGTATAAAAAAAGAAAAGGAGGCAAAATAATATGAAAATAGATTTTTTAAAATATAGATATGTATTTTTTGCTTTCTCACTTTTAGTAATTATTGGTGGAATTACATTTGGACTTGTTACAGGATTTAAATTTGACATCGATTTTAAAGGTGGAACAAAAATAGAAGTGGACTTAAAAGAAGATTTCAATAATAATGATATTGAAAATATAGTTAAAGAAACTGTCGGAAAAACGGCTTTAGTTCAAAAAATGACAGGTGGTACATCTTCAGTTACAATAACAACTGATGTTATGTCAGAAGATGAATCAGATAAAGTTGTTGAAGGATTAAAAAATAAATATACTAATATGGGTGAACCTTCTGTTAGAAATGTTCAACCATCTTATGGTAATGAACTTTTAAATTCAGCTTTACTAGCTTTAGGTGTGGCTGTAGTACTTATTCTTTTATATATTGGAATAAGATTTAAGACACTTGGATTTACAGCCGCAATTACAGCAATTATAGCTCTTATTCATGATGCGTTGTTTATTATAGCAATATATGGAATATTTAAGTTACCAATAAATTCAACGTTTGTTGCAGTTATACTTACAATTATTGGTTATTCTATAAATGATACAATTATAATATATGACAGAATTAGAGAGAATAGAAGAAAAGTTACAAAATCTAGTGATATGAAAGATACAATTAATACAAGTTTAAATCAAACAATGAAAAGAACTATTTATACATCACTTACAACTATTGTTGCTATTTTAGTTGTATTTGTATTTGCTCTTGTAAATAACCAAACAGTTCTTAAAGAATTTTCACTACCACTTACAATAGGTGTTTTAGTTGGAACTTATTCATCAATATTTATTGCATCATCTCTATGGTATGCATTAGATTCAGTTGTATCAAAATTTTCAAAAGATAAGAAGAAAAAAAGAAGATAATTAGAGTACGTGTAAATTCACGTACTTTTTTTGTTAAAATTTTATTAAACAATTGACAACTAAAAAAAAAGATGTTATAATTAATTACGTCATCAAATAGATGATGTCTGCAAAATTTGGGAGTGTGGCGGAACTGGCAGACGCACAGGACTTAAAATCCTGCGAGGGTCAAACCTCGTACCGGTTCGATTCCGGTCATTCCCACCAAATTTTAATCTCTAAAGATATTGAAATATCAATACTTTAGAGATTTTTTTATGCAATTTTAATGTAATTGTTCAATATAATCTAAATATTTTTTATCTTATCTTCTTTAAATTTATATGTGATTTTTAAAAAATATTTATGTATTTATTAGGAGAATGAAAAATGAAATATGTCACATTTTTTCTGTTTTAAAGAATAATTTTAAATGTCTATTTTGTAAAAATAAGAATTGTCCTGTACAGTATATGCCAGAAAGGAAAAAGACTAAATTTTATGATGCCATACCATATGCCATAAAGTGTGAAAAAGAATAAATTGTAAGAAATAGTAAAATACTTAATTATTAATTTTTATAAAAAACTCTGGAAATTAAATTATCCAGAGTTTTTTATATTTATAATTTTACATTATTTATGTCTTTAGGTGCGTACTGTTCAGGTCTAAGGCCAGTCCTTCCTTTCATGTAGTATATAACAAATATTAATATAACAAAACTAATAATTGAGAATATTAAGCATGCTACAGAATTTGTTGTATAATTAAGAAGAAGCGCTAAGCAGGCAGAAAGTAAAGCTGAACCTAAATTTTCAAATATATAATATGTAGCAGTTATTCTATTTCGTATTTTATGTGTAGTGAAACTAAGGATATATTTTTTAAGTGCTACCCTATATGCTCCGTGTACAATTCCCATTAAAGAAAGAGAAATAAGTAATATTGACATATTTGTAATATTAAGTGAAGAACTTGTCCCAACTATTCCAACAAAGAATAGGGCAATTACAAAAGCAAGGGATAAGAACTTTAATGTCTTATTTCTAGTTATATTTTCAATATTAAATAAATGTTTTGCACCTATTCCAATAAAAATAGATACAATACATACGATTACTGTTGTATACTCATTTTTTATTCCCACATCAATTAAAATAGCTTTATATAATGTAGTACTTACAGTAACTATTCCTGTAAAAATAAAAGAAAATAAATATAACGCTTTTAATCTATTACTATTTAAAATATTTTTTGTTTCTTTAAATACATCTTTTATTGTATAATTATCAGTTTTTTCTTGCTTATCAACATTTGAAAAGTTAAGTGAAATTATTAAGCTTACTATTAAATTAATACAACAAAGTATAATCGGTATATAATTATTAATTACAAATAGAAAGCCAGATATAAATGAGGCGAACGCATCGTAATAATAATATTTAGAATTTGATTTCCCCTCTATTTTACTAAATTCAGGAGCTTTTTTTAATTTCTTAAGTGATGAATATAAAATACTACTTTCACTTATATTTTTTAAAGTAAATCCGAATGCTCCAAAGAAATTAGCAATTAAAAAAGTTGAATACGAATTTCCAAATAAAAATAGTATACCATTTATAAGTACAAATACATTTCCAAGTATTGTACTGTATTTTAAGTTTAATTTATTTACAATTGAATTTCCAAAAAAGTAAAAAATAATGCAAAAAACAGAGTATGCTGAGTTTATAAACATTACTTGCGACATTGAGAACCCTTTTGTAATTGTTAGATATAAAACGAATACAGCATAATAAAATAAAAAGTCATATGAAAATGTTTTATATTTTCTGTATAAAGCAATATTTTTTCTGGCTTTTTTTTCTATTATATCATTTTCCATGTATTCCTCCTTAATTGAATATATTTTATTATAACATATAAAAAATATATTTAAAATAGTTTATTTGGTAAATTTTTTAAAATTATTGAGTTATACTAAAAATAGTGATATAATAAAAGGGATAATGAGGAGGAGATTATATGATAAAAATTGCATTTTTTGATACAAAGGATTATGATAAAAAATTTTTTAATGAGTATAATAAAAACTATGGATATGAAATAAAATATATTGAGGAAAAACTTTGTGAGAAAACAGCATATATGTCAAAAGGATATGATGTGGTATGTGTTTTTGTAAATGACATTGTAGATGAAAAAACAATAAATATTCTTAAAGAATGTGGTGTAAAACTTATTGCACTTCGTTGTGCTGGATTCAACAATGTTGACTTAAAATGTTTAGATGAAAATATAAAGGCTGTAAGGGTTCCTGCATACTCACCATATGCTGTAGCAGAGCATGCATCAGCGTTATTACTAACGCTTAATAGAAAAACATACAAAGCATATCAAAGATCAAAAGAATATAATTTTACACTAAATGGACTTCTTGGATTTGATATTCATGGAAAAACAGTCGGGGTTATTGGTACAGGAAGGATTGGTAAATGTTTTATCAATATTATGAAGGGATTTGGAGCAAATGTTATAGCATATGACGTGTATAAAGATGAAGAATTTGCAAAGGAAAAAGGGTTTGAATATGTTTCACTTGATGAATTGTATAAAAATTCAGATATTATATCTATTCATTGTCCATTAACTGATGATAATGTTAAGATGATTAATAAAAAATCTATTGAAAAGATGAAAGATGGAGTTGTAATAATAAATACAAGTAGAGGAAAACTTGTAGATACAAATGACTTAATTGAAGAACTTGCAAATGGTAAAATTGGTGGAGCTGCTTTAGATGTTTATGAAAATGAGGGAGATTTCTTCATGAATGATCTATCAAATTCAACTTTAAGAGATAAAAACTTATCAACACTTTTAACAATGCCTAACGTTGTTGTTACATCACATCAAGCATTCTTTACTAAAGAAGCGTTAAATAAAATTGCGGGAGATACTTGTGAAAATATAAAGGAAATATTTGAAAAAGGTAGTTGTGTAAATGAAGTTAAGTAATAAATTTAGGAAAAGAAATAAATCTTTTCCTATTTTTTTATTAAACTATTTACTATTAAAAAAATATGTGGTATAATAAACACATTGTTGGCCCCTTGGTCAAGCGGTTAAGACGCCACCCTCTCAAGGTGGAATCATGGGTTCGATTCCCGTAGGGGTCACCAATTTTGGCTTTAGAATATTGAAAAATCAATATTTTAGAGCTTTTTTTCTTTTTAAATTAATTAATATATTTTTAGTTAAAATTTGCATTATAGTTTTAAATCTTTAATAGAAAAAACTGAATAATTATAATATATATACACACTATAAATATAGGTGATTATATGAATTATATTAAGGTGTGTCACAAATTTGAAATTATAAATAATAAAAAAGAGTTTGTTGTTTATGCTGACTATCCATTTGAATATGAATTTGGTTTAGATTTTGATAGATATAAGGAAAAGGTAAAAGAAGTTACTTCTGAAATAAAAAAATATGTAAAAAGTCATCTTGAAAGTGTTAAAGATGCAACAGCAATATTAGTTTTAAATGGGGTTATTATAGGTACTTTTGCAATATCACAAATAATTGGACCAAATGTAAGTAATACTAACACAAAAGAAACAAACTTGGTGGCAAAAGTTGCAGATGAAGGTGAAAATATAGTTGCGGATAGTAGTATAAGTGAAGAAGAAATTTTAGACACGGATGCTGATAAAATTGAAGAAGGTAATAAAAAAGTAGATAATCTTTTGGTAAATGTATCTGATTCCAATGTATCTGCTGTAAAAGTTGAAGGTTTAGATAGTAAATCTAATTATCTTGAAAATACCAATACTATTAGTAACGTAAACAATACTTTAAATAGTAATATGCCAATAGAAGAAGTAAGACAAGAAAAAACGGTAAATGTAAAATTGAATAATGGGAAAATTATAAATATCACTTTAGAAGAATACGTTATAGGTGTAGTTGGCTCTGAGATGCCAGCTTTATTTAATGAAGAGGCTTTAAAAGCTCAGTCAATAGCTGCAAGAACATATGCTTTGAAAAAGGATTCGGTTGGAGCTACTTTGGTTGCTTCAACTTCTGATCAGGTATATAAAACAAATTCAGAATTAAAAAGCATGTGGGGAGAATCTTTTAATACATATTATGAAAAGGTAAAAAAAGCTGTCATGGCTACTAAGGGAGAGGTTATGATGTATAATGGAAAATATATAGATGCGTTATATTTTTCTACTAGTAACGGAAGAACTGAAGATCCAATATATGTATGGAACTATAGTGCACCATATTTAAAAAGTGTTGATAGTAAATGGGATATAGGAACGAAATTTTTTAATGCAACAAAAACTATACCAATATCAGAATTAAACCAGAAACTAGGTGTAAATATTAATTCAGTAAATGATATACAAATAAAAAGTCAAACAACAGGTGGAAGAGTAAATAGCATTATAATTGGAGGAAAAGAGTTTACAGGAGTTAATGTAAGAATGTTACTTGGCCTTAGATCATCTGACTTTACTGTATCAGAAAATGGTAGTAATATAGTTTTTACAACTAAAGGTTGGGGTCATGGGGTAGGAATGAGCCAATATGGTGCTAATGAAATGGCAAAAGCAGGATATAACTATTCTCAAATATTAAAGCATTATTATACAGGAATAACAATAGTAAAGAAGTAGCAAAGTTGCTACTTCTTTAAATTTAGAATGTAATTTTTATAAAAGTTTTTTTACCTTTTTTTAGAATAAAGAAATTATCCTCAAATTCTGATTTTTTTAAAATATATTTAGTATCTGTTATTTTTTCATCATTTATTGAAATACCACCTTGCTCTATAAGAGTTCTAGCTTGTGATTTAGAGGAAACTGTTTTTGATTCAACTAATATATCAATAAGTGTTATGTTATCATTATTTGTAAATAGAGAACTGGCATCAAAAGTTGGCATATTTGCTGAGTTTTTATCTTTTTCAAATAGAGCTTCAGCACTTTCTTTTGCTTTTAATGCTTCTTCTTCGCCATGAATTAGTTTTGTAATTTCAAATGCTGCTATTTTTTTTGCTTCATTTATTTTCTCTCCCTCAAGTGAAGAAAGCCTTTTTACTTCATCCATAGGAATATATGTAAGCATTCTTAAAACATCATATACTTCGCTATCACGAATGTTTCTCCAATATTGATAAAACTCATATGGGCTTGTTTTTTTACTATCAAGCCATAAAGCACCATTTACTGTCTTTCCCATTTTTACTCCATCAGCATTTAAAAGAAGTGGGCAAGTAAGACAAAAACTTCCTTTCTTGTGTATTTTACGAATTAAATCAACACCTGCAAGCATATTAGACCATTGATCATCTCCACCTATTTCAACTTGACAGTTTTTAGTTTCAAATAAATGTAAAAAGTCGTAACTTTGCATAAGCATATAATTTAATTCAAAAAAAGTAAGTCCTTTTTCCATTCTTTGTTTAAAACATTCTGCTGCAAGCATTCTGTTTATATTAAAGTGAACACCATATGTACGGATAAAATCCATATAATTTAAATCTAAAATCCAATCTGCATTATTAACAATTATTGCTGCATTATCCCCTTCAAAAGAGACAAATTTTTCTATTTGTTTTTTTATACTGTTAACATTGTTTTGTATATCTTCTTTTGTAAGCATTTTTCTCATATCTGTCTTTCCACTAGGGTCCCCTATAAGAGCAGTTCCACCTCCTACAAGAATCACAGGTGTATGTCCACATTTTTGAAAGTATGACATCATCATAAGTGGAATAAAGTGACCTATATGTATACTATCAGCAGTAGGATCTATTCCTAAATATACAAAAGTTTTTTTGCTCTTTGAAAGTTCTATAAATTCATCTTCAAATGCAATTTGCTTTATTAAATCTCTTTCTTTTAATACTTCATAAATTGACTTGTTTTCTATGTTTTCCATTAAATCAAATCCTTTCTAGTTACTTTTTAAATTATACCATATTTTAAATACATTTTAAAGATTTTTTGTAAAATACAATATTAAATTAATAAATATATAAAATTTCTTGAAAAAAATGCTAAAATATAGTAAGATATATGTATAATTAATTGGAGAAATGATGTAAATTATGGAATATAAAATTGAGAAGAAAACAGGATTTTTTAAAAGGTTTTATCCTTCATATATTTATGAAAAAGTGGAAGATATTCCTTATGAACTTATACAAAAAGAAAATATTAAGTTAATAATACTTGATATGGATAATACCCTTATTGATAATAATAGAAAGTTTAATAAAGAATTAAAAGCTTGGATAAAAAATATGAAAGATAATAAAATTCAGTTATGTATTTTAAGTAATTCACCTTTTGGAGATAAAGTAAGAGAAATTGCTACAAAATTAAATATGTCTTATGAGTTTAATGCAACAAAACCATTGCTTAGAGGATTTAAGAAGGTAATTGAAAGAAATGATGTAAAAAGAGAAAATATATTAATGATAGGGGATCAAATTTTTACTGATATTTGGGGAGGAAATAGATTTGGAGTAAAGACAATACTTGTAACTCCAATAAATAAAAGTGAATCTGTACTTAGCAGAGTAAAACGTCCGTTGGAAAGAATTATATTAAAAAAGTATAAGGCAGAAGGTGATAATAAATAATGGTTTATTATGTTATAGCAACAATGCTTGCATTATTTTTTGGACAAGTTGCAGGACATTTAAATAAAAAGCTTCCTCCTGTTGTAGCTGAAGAAATTACATATAAAGAATTTTTTAGTACTTTGGTAAAAAATTTTAAAATAGATTATCTTTTTTCTTTAACTTATATATTACTTTTTAATTTACTTATCTATTTTATAGGATTTAATATAACCACAGTTATATATTTTGTAACTATTTTTTCACTTTCAATTGCATTTTGTATAGACTTTAAGTATCAGTTAATACCAGATGAAGTAAGTATATTAATTGCTATTTGTGGTATTGTAAACATATTTTTTAATATATCAAATTGGTGGAACTATTTACTTGGTGCAGTAATTGGTGGAGCAATATTTTACTCTCTTAACTTGATAGCCCTTATTATATTAAAAAAAGAAGGAATGGGACTTGGCGATGTAAAACTCATGGCTGCACTTGGACTTCTTTTTGGTATTAAAAATATATTGGTTATTACATTAGTTTCATTTATGATAGGAGCTGTAATTGGTATAATTGTAATGATTGTAAAAAGAAAAGAAAAAGAGGAATACATTGCTTTTGGACCATTTATTGTAATTGCTACTGTAATTTTAATGTTTACAGGACCTGATATAATAATTGAGATTTTTATTTCTTTTTGCAGTTATTTAGGTCTTTTGATGACAGACTTTATATATTTTCTAATGGAGAAATTTAGATAATGGAAGAGAGTAAAATTTGTATAAATAGTATTGAATATACAGTATACATGCCTAATAACAAAGATAATTTAACTGATGTTATAATATTTTGCGTTGGCTTTAAAACTAAAACATATAGTAAAACTATAAAAAATATTATATCAAAATTGGTTGAAAATAACTACATAGTTGTGTATTTTGAATTTGAAAAAATGTCTGTGCATTCACATAAGGTAAAAGGATATTTAAATCTAGAAAAATTTATGGATAAATTAAATATTATATATACCTTTTTTGATGACAAATATCAAAATAGTAAAATAAGTATAATATCAACAGGATTAGGTGCATATGTCACACTTGCAGCTATACAAGAATACGAAATAGACTTTAACAAAATAATTCTTGATACACCAGCTATAAATTTAAAAGAACTTTTTAGAATAAAAATTGGGAAATACGATTTGAATGATTTATATAAAATAGATTTAAAAAAACAAAATAGGAAAAATACTGAAAATATTATAGATTTTTTTAATGATACTATAAGAAAAGATTTATTTAAAAGTAAGAAAAAATTAAATAATGTAACGATATTTCATGACAAAGATAATTTAGTTACACCTGTTAGTGATAGTATAAAGTATATTGAATATTTTTGTGATAATTCTAAGGTAATAACAAAATATAACAGCAAAAATATAGAAAATGAATTAGTTAATGTATTAAATTTAAATGAGGAGAAAAAATTATGAAAAAGGTTGAATTATTAGCGCCTGCTGGAAGTTTAGAGAAAGCTAAAATTGCATTTATGTATGGAGCTGATGCTGTATATGCTGGAACATCTAAACTTTCACTTAGAACCAGAGCAGAAATAAATAGCGACACGTTAGCTGACACAATAATATATGCACATAGTATAGGTAAAAAAGTATATGTTGCTTTAAATATTTATGCTATGGATGAAGATTATGCTGAAATTGAAAGCGAAGTAAAAAGACTAGATAAATTAGGGGCAGATGCTATAATTGCAAGTGATGTTGGAGTTATAAATACTATAAAAAAAATAGCACCTAATATGGAGATACATGTAAGTACACAAGCAAATACTGTAAGTTTACATGCAGCTGAATTTTGGAAAAATTTTGGGGCTAAAAGAGTTGTAATTTCAAGGGAACTTAGTAAAGATAAGATAAAATACATAATGGAGAATAAACCAGATGATTTAGATGTTGAAATGTTTATACATGGGGCAATATGTTATGCATATTCTGGTAGATGTTATTTAAGCAAATATTTAGCAAATCGTTGTGCAAATCAAGGAGATTGTGCACAACCATGTAGATGGCAGTATAATATAACTGCAAGTGAAGTAAATAATCCAGATAGTAAAATAAATATAGATTATGATGAAAAAGGAACTTATTTATTTTCATCAAAAGATATGTGCTTAATTAAACAAATTCCAACTATTATAGATATGGGAGTAGAAAGTTTAAAAATAGAGGGAAGATTAAAAACAGAATATTATCTTGCTACAGTTGTAAGAGTATATAGACAAGCTATTGATGAGTATTACAAATTGAAGGAGCTTGGAGAAGAAAGAGAATTTAGTTATTTAAAATATTTAGAAGAGTTAGAAAAAGTAAAAACAAGAGGACTTTCAGAATTTTATTTTTCAGATGATAAAAATCAGGATATACACGATCTTGATGGTAAAAGTGAAAATATGAACTATGAGTATGGAGCAAAAGTAATTGATTTAATAGATAAAAAAAATAACATATATATTGTGGAGATAAAAAATAAATTAAGTATAGGAGATAAATTAGAGGTACTTTATACAGATAAATTAGATGTCGGAAGTTTTGAGATAGAGGAATTATATGATGTTGATACAAATCAGGAAATTCCTACAATAAATCCAGGAAAGAAAGGACAAAAAGTAAAGATTAAAATTCCGTTTGAAAATTTAAAATCTGGTATTGTAATTAGAAGGAAGAAATAACAAGTAAAGTAATTATTTATAAGGGGTTGTTAATATGTTTTGTAAAAATTGTGGTGAATATATTCGTGGAAATGGAAGTTATTGTGAAAGGTGTAAAGAAATGCTTGTTTATTCGAATGGACTAAATGTTGATGAAGAAATAGCTGAAGAAATTTATGTAAAACATGATAAAAGCGGAATAGGACTAGTTTTTATATCTTTTGTAATGCCAATAATTGGAATAATACTATATTTTATAAATAAAGCTCATTTGCCTAGAAAGTCACATGTTATAATGGCAAGTACTATTATTGGATGTGCTACTTGGTGCGTGGCGTTACTTCTTTTTAACATTGTACATGGTATGAACATTGATATTTTCTCTTCCTTTCAAGAAATTATTTCAGGTTCTATATAATAATTAGATAAAGCTCAGATTAAAATGATCTGGGCTTTATTTCTTAATAATTAATCAGATATGTTTATGCCAAGTAATTTAACATACTCTAAAGCTTGAAAATTATTGAATGTTACTCCATATAAGTCATTTGGCATGACTGTTATTGAGTCTATATTACAAGAAGAAAAATCAATTCCGTCTAGAGAAGAGTTTGTAAAATTTGTACCAGTAAATTCCACTTTTCTAAAATTAATATTTTTAAATTTGCAATTCGTAAAAGAAGAAATATTAAATAACGATGAATTAACATTAAAATTATTTATTCTACTATCATCAAAAATTATACTATTTGCTTTAGAATTATCAATGTTAACGTTATTTAATGAACTATTAGAAAGATTTACACCAACTAAGTTGCAATTTTCAAAAATTACATTTTTTAATGTGGATTTCTGCAAAATGGAGTTTGATAAGTTACAATTTTTAAATATACAATTATTAATATATAATTTTTCAAGATTACAATTTAATATATTTGAATTATAAAAATATGAATATGAAAATTCTAATTCATCTGCATTATAATTAAATAAATTTTGTTCCTTTATATTCATACTATTTATTATATAATTTGAATTTAAATACTCCTCTATATTCTTTAAATCTTTGAGATTTTCTATATTAATTTCTTTCATTACATTCACCATCAAAAGTATATATTTTTTTTATAACATTGTCAATAAAAATCTAAATACATTAATTTTTAGAATTAATGTATGGAAAAATTTTTCTGTATATGGTATAATCAAAAAAATAGTGAGGTTAGAGTGTTATGGAAATGAAAAATGATTTGAATGGATTAAAAGAAGAAGCTAAAATATATGAACGTGAAATATTAAGTATGCTTCTTGAAGTAAGTAAAAGCTTTACAACTGATGAAATGACTAAAGAAAAAAGAGAAGAAAATTTTAGCAAAATTGATGAGTTAAGAGAAAAATTAAAAAGTGTTTCAAAGGTTATAGAAGATATAGAAAATACAAAATATGATTGTATATATAAAGAGAACAGTAATATACTAAGTGAAGAAAATAATGTAGAAGAAAAATTAGATGTAACTGAAAATTCGGAAGGCAATGTAGAAAAAGATAATGAGGATAATAGTCAGGGATTTACTTTAACTGAAATTGAGATGTTAGATAATGAGAAAGTAGAAAATGTAAAAACAGATGATGAAACAGTATCAGTAGATAACGTTAAAATAACAGAAGAAGATTTAGAAAATATTGACAGGGTTATTGAAAATATGAACGTAGAAATTGAAGATGGTAAAACTGATGATGCTCAAAATGAAAGTACTGAAGAAGAAAATACAATAGAGGAAAAAAATAACGATGATAATAAAGAAGAAAATGAAAAAGAAGTTCAAAATGCAATGTCAGCAGATGATGCAATTGAAAGAATAGATAAATTGATTAAAGAGGCAAAAGAATTAAATAAAAATGTAATTAAATTTCCAGAACAAAATGTCTCAAGAAGAAATAGAACAAGAGCATATGAAACAATAGAAGAAATTGAAGAAGATAATGATGAGTATATAGAAAATAAGTCTATTAGCTTTGATTATAATTATAATAATAAAGTAGATACAAATTATGAAGTTGAACCAGTTCCAGTATTATTTGGAAATCGCAGAGTACAAAACCAGATGATAATAAAAAAGAAAAATAATGGATTTTCTGATAAACTTAGAAGTTTAATATTTAAAATAAAAAGTATGTTAGGTGGAAATAATGAAGAGGAAGATTAAATATATAGCAGGCATAATAGTATGCCTTGTTGTAGTGCTTTTTGGTGGAAATGAGATAATAAAAAATAATGAAAACTTAGATGGTAATTCAACAAATATAACAGAATCTAGTAATGCTCTTGTAAATACTAATGTTACAAATGACTCAGGAAATTTAAAAATTTATTTTATTGATGTAGGGCAGGCTGATTCAATTTTAATAGAACAAAATGGAAAATTCATGTTAATTGATGCTGGAAATAATGATGATGGAGATTTAGTTGTAAATTATTTAAAACAAAAGGGAGTAACAAAACTTGACTATGTCATAGGAACACATGCTCACGAAGATCATATTGGTGGAATGGATGATGTTATTAAAAATTTTGATGAAGAAAAGATACTATTTCCTAAGGTAACTGCAACAACAAAAACTTTTGAAGATTTTGCAAATGCTGTAAAATCAAAAGACAAAAAGCTGTATGCACCAAAAAGTGGAGAAACATTTGAATTTGCTAATTCTAGTTTTGAAGTATTGGCTCCAAATTCACAAAGTTATGATAGTGCAAATAATTATTCAATTGTAATAAAATTAAAGTATAAGAATAAAACATTTCTTTTTATGGGTGACGCTGAAAAAATTTCTGAAGATGAAATCTTACAAAAAGGATATGATGTAAAAAGTGATTTAATAAAAATAGGCCATCATGGTTCTTCAACATCAACTTCAGATTCTTTTATAAAAAAAGTAAATCCAAATTATGCTGTGATATGTGTTGGTAAAAATAACTCATATAATCATCCTAAAAAAACTGTAATGGATAGATTAAAAAAATATAACATTAAAGTATATAGAACTGATGAACAGGGAACAATTACTGTTGAGAGTGACGGAGATAACATTTCTTTTGATAAGGAACCTGCAAGTTATAATTATATGAAGTAGAGGTAAAATATGTTAATTGTAGATAGATTTGAAGATGAATATGTAGTATGTGAAGATGAAAATAAAAAAATGATTAATATAAAAAAAAATCAAATAGAAGGATGTGTTAAAGAGGGGGATATCCTTTCAAATATTAAAGGAAAGTATATTATTGATGAAAAGGAAACTATAAATAGAAAAAAACATATTGAAGAACTAACGAAAAATTTATGGGAAAATTAAAGGAAGACAGGCAAATAACTAAAACTGGAGCATAAATATAGACTAAGAATGTAGGAGGTATTTTTATGCTTTTAAGTTTTTTAAGTAATTTACTATCACATGTATTCTTCCTTTTTGGATATATATCTAGCAATAATTTGTTTCCAGAACCTCTTAGTAAAACAGAGGAAGAATTTTATTTAAGAAAGTATTTTGCAGGAGATAAAAATGCAAGAGATAAGTTAATAGAGCATAACTTACGTTTGGTTGCCCATATTGCAAAAAGGTATTCTAACTCAGAGCAGGAACTAGAAGATTTAATTTCAATTGGTATTGTTGGACTTATAAAAGCAATTGATAGTTTTAGTGCAGAGAAAGGATTTAAAATTAGTACATATGCATCTAAATGTGTGGAAAATGAAATATTGATGCATATTAGAGCAACTAAAAAGATAAAGTCTGAAGTTTCTATGAATACAATTATAGGTACAGATAAAGATGGAAATGATATGGAACTTGTAGATACACTTGACTCCGAGAGTAAAGATGCTATTGATACAATATATAATAAAATTATGAGTGAGCAAGTAATAAAATTTATAAACAGTAAATTAACAAAAAGAGAGAAATATATTATGTGTTCAAGATATGGATTAAATGGGCATGTTCAAAAGACTCAACAACAAATAGCAGATGAACTTGGAATATCAAGATCTTATGTTTCAAGAATTGAGACAAAGGTTCAAAATAAATTAAAAAAATATGTTAAATGGCAAGAATAAATTAATATAGTTAATTAGTTATAAAAAAGGTATTATCGTTATAATGGGTAGTATCTTTTTTTGTATATATATTTGCGTAATATATTTTTATTGTCAAAAAATGCGATGAAAACTTCTTGACAATAGGCAAATACAAACATATAATGTAACTGTGTTTTTTTATTAATTTCTTTCAAATGTTTTTTTTCAAAGGAGGTTTTTTTGAGATCAAAGTATAAATTTAAAAGTGGTAAAATTTTTTTATTTCTAATAGTGCTAATTCTTTTTATAATTTTTATATCTTTATTATTTGTAAATAACAAATTTAAATCTAAAATTCAAAATCCAGGTATAAATGTAGATGTAATAAATGAAAAAGGTAAAGAAGAAATAATATCTAAAACAGAAGATAAAAAAGATAAAGTAATTTCCAATTCTTCTATTACAATTCCTGCTATTTTTTTAAATGATGCACCAATTAAAGAGGGAATAGAACAGGAGGTGTTAAATGAGTATATTGGACATTTTCCAACTACAAGCAATTTAGATGGAAACGTTGGACTTGCAGCTCATAATAGAGGATATAATAAAAACTATTTTAGTAAGTTACATGACATTAAAATAGGAGATGAGATTATATATAAAATGGGGGACAATATAAGAAAATATAAAGTTGACAAAAAAGTAGAAATAGATAGCTATGATTGGAGCTACTTAAATCAAACAAATGATAACCGAATAACTTTAATAACATGCATAGATAACGAACCTTCCAAAAGGTTAGTTGTACAAGCAGTAGAGTAAGGAGGAAAAATGCAAAAAATATGTATTGTAAGTAAGATAAAAAATAAAAATAATAGTGGTAAACAAGTAAAAAATAAAGGAAAGTTTATAATTGTACTAACCTTAATGATGATTGTTTTTAATATTTCATATAATAAAGCATCAGCAAATAATACAAATGATTTTGGTAGATACCATGTATATTCATATAATGAATCTTTTAGGTATATAAAATATAAAAATCTTCCTCAAAGAATACACGAATATTATTACATAAATAACGAATCCAAAATATTACCTGCATACTGTATGAATTTGGGCCTTGGAGGAGCAGAAACTATAGATGGTGGATATGATGTTGACGCTGAAAAATTTATAGATGATAATGTCGTAAATAGTATAGTTTTAAATGGATATCCATATAAAACTGTAAATGAACTTGGTGTTGATAATGAAAGCCAGGCAAGGTATGCAACTCAGTTTGCTATTTGGATTAAATTGAATAATCTAGATATAAATCAAATTGTTCCAATGGAAGATCAGTACTTAAAAGTAGTTCAGGCTATAAAAAACATATATTATAATGGAATAAATTATAATGAAATTTATACAAATGGTGTAAGCATTGAAGAGGTAGATAATTTATATAATGAGGATAAAGATATTACAGAAAACAATAATCTTGATAAATTAGATGAAAGTTATTATTCAAAAATGTACAAATTGGAATATGGTAATAATGTTTTAAATATTGATTTAAATGTTGATGGAATAAAGAACTATTTAATTGTAGATAGAAATAATAAAAAAATAGATAATATAATTGGAAATAAGGAAATAAAACTTTTAATTCCAAGAAAAGATAATAGTGGAAATTTGAATTATAAGATAAATATTGAAAGTAGGTATAAAGAGGGAGCAGTTCTTTTTGGAAAATCAAGTATTAGTGGAATGCAGGATTTGTCACTTTCTTTAGAGCCTATAAAGTTAAAAAATACGTTTATTAGCGGAAGTATAAATGAAGTAAAAACTAATTTAAGTATTGTAAAAAAAGATGCAAAAGATGAAAATATTGTTATACCAAATGTAAAATTTAACATATATGATTTGGATAATAAATTTATTGGAAGTTATATAACTGATAAGGTTGGGAAAATTTATTTAGATGTTGAAAAAGATTTAGATATATTTAAGAATATAAAGGTAAAAATACAAGAAGTTGAAGTTCTATATCCATATATAATTGATAAACAAAATAGTGAGAAAGTAGTAGATTTAAAAGTTGGATGTACAACAAGTGTAGAATTTAAGAATGACAAAATAGAAGAAAAAGAAAAAATAGAACTTCCAAAAACAGGATTTTAGACATATGGAATAATTTGGCAAAAATGTAAATTTAACATTCGACAATTATTGATAAAAAACAAATAAAATGTATAATTTTAATGCACTTTGTATAGTATATAGATATTAAAAAATTGGAAATTATATATAAATTAAGTGTATAGGAGTTGTCATGATTGATTTTATATATTATATAGCCAATAGTTTTTTCTGCCAATTTTAATTGCAGTAATTACTTTTTATATAACCAAACATTTTGATAAGAAAAAAGAAATACCTAGGATATTACTTGTACATATTGAATACGGTATAAATACACATGAAAAATATATAATAAAAAAACAATAAAGATAAAAGGCTATTATAAAAAGCAAAGAGATCTTGATAATGAATTAAAAGAGTTTTTAATATATAATGGATATACTGATACAATTCTTACGACTAAATTATTAGAAAATATTGTTAAAGAATATAGAAAAAAATTTGATTGTGGCTTTACGAGTAATAAGATAACTAAATTTTATTTAGTTAAAAGTTATTTATATAATAAAAAAGATGAAATAATATTTAGAATATCATATAAAGATTGTTATATGAAAGGACATGAGTATTTTTGTTGCACTAAAATTATAAATAGTAAAGATATAATTCAAAATTTAAGAATTAAATTAGATAAAAAAAGTAATTATATTTAAAAAATATATTAAATATTATATTTATATGTTATAATAATCTAGGTGATAGTTTTGGAAAATCAAATTAGAAGTAATATAAAGCCTGGAATAAGAGTAAAAATTGTACTAAAAAAAGATCAACCTACAGGTGTTTTAACAGAAGGTATTGTAAAAGATATTTTGACTAATAGTGCTGTTCATCCAAGAGGTATTAAGGTTAGACTTGAAGATGGTCAAGTTGGAAGAGTACAAGAAATTATACATTAAAATTTAATAAATAATATATAAAATGTATTCAAAAGTTTAAAAGTATGGTATACTTCTATATATAATATAAAAGTTATATATAGAGGTATTTTTTATGGAAGAAAAACAAAAAGTTTTACTTGTAGGAGTAAATTTAAATGATGAATTTTATTTTTTTAAATCAATGAGTGAATTAGAAGAACTTGTAAAAGCATGTCAAATGCTACCAATAGGAAGCGTTGTGCAAAATTTAAAAGAAATTAATTCTGCTTTTTATGTTGGAAGTGGAAAATTGGAAGAAATAAAAGATAAAATTAACGAATTACATCCTGACTTAGTAGTTTTTAATAATGAGCTTTCTCCGTCTCAACTAAAGAATTTAGAATTAAAATTAGATATTCAAATTTTAGATAGAACATCAATAATCCTGAATATATTTGCACTAAGAGCTAAGACTAATGAAGCTAAAATGCAAGTTGAAATTTCAAAACTTAGATATATGCTTCCAAGACTTTCAGGACTTCATTTGTCTCTTGGAAGACAAGGTGGTGGAAGCGGATTTAGCAATAAAGGTAGTGGAGAAAAACAGATTGAATTAGATAGAAGAATAATAGAAGATAGAATTAGCAAATTAAATAAAGAGCTTTCAGAAATTGAAACAAGAAGAAACATACAAAGAAGAAAAAGAAGCGACTCTGAGATCCCTTTAGTTTCCCTTGTTGGATATACAAATGCTGGTAAATCTACATTATTAAATACTCTTGTGGATTTATCACTTTCTGATGAAACTAAAAAAGTATACGAAGAAGATATGCTATTTGCAACACTTGAAACAAGTATACGAAAAATAAAAATTAAAGATGGAAAAGAGTTTTTATTATCTGATACAGTTGGATTTATACGTGAACTTCCTCATATGCTTATAAAAGCATTTAGAAGTACATTAGATGAAGTAAAAAATTCAAATTTGTTACTTCATGTTGTTGATTTTTCTAACGAGGAATATGAAGAAAATATACGAGTGACAAATAGCACATTAAAAGAAATTGGAGCAGATAATATTCCTGTAATTTATGTATTTAATAAATGCGATGAGGTTAATGATATCAAATTACCATATGTTGATGGAAATAAAGTATATATATCTGCAAAAAACAATATTGGAATAAATGAGCTAATTAATGTAATTTCAAATAATATTTTTAAAGAATATGTAACATGTAAAATGGAAATTCCTTTTAAAAGGGGTGATATTGTTTCATATTTAAAGGAAAAGTATGATTTTATATCTACTCAGTACACAAATGATGGAACATTAATAGAGATATGTTTAAATAAAAAAGACTATGGAAAGTATAAAAATTATATAATAGAAGAATAATAAATAAAGGCATGTATTTTATAAAATTTTACATGCCTTTATATTTTGCAAAAAAGTAAAAATAACGATTTCCTCAGCAATATCAATACTTGTATGGAAATTTTACAAAAACAAGTCATAGATTTAATGAAAATGTAATATTTTAAATAAAACACGAAAATAGCCGACAAAATTATATACAAAAACAAGTAAAATAGCAAAAAAAGATAACATAAAGCTTTGACTAGCATAATTATTTATGCTAGAATGATTGCAACATAAATATATAGATGATATATTTGGAGGAATACGTATGAAAAAAATATTAAAAAAGGTAGGAAGTGGATTATCTAAATTAAGGAATACTAAAGCAAAAATAATTATTACTGCAATTCTTACGGTAATAATGCTTGTAGATGTAAATCCATTTTTCTTAAAAGCGGGAAGGGAAACATTGGTATATACATTTAAAGACGGCATACAACATCCATATGCTTTTGATAATAACCATAATTCATATAGTTATTATGCAATATCATGGATGGGTGGTCATGTTGCATATTGTATGGATTATGATGTAAAGAATCCACCAAATGGAACAGGACTTCAATATATTGGGAACGTAAAATCAAATAAAGTTGTTGCTGTCCTTATGAATGGTTATCCTGCAAAATCTGCATCACAGTTAGGACTTCCTAATAATGAAGAAGCATACCTTGCAACGCAAATGGCTGTATGGAGCGCTGTAAATGGAACATCAGATACTAAAGGATTAAATTTTGATATGAATAAATTGCAACCTAATTTAAAATATAGCCAGTACACATCAGAAATGGTTACAAATGGAAAGAAAGTTGCAAAACAGTTACTTAGTAAAAGCTATAATCCTGGAACTTTTGCTCTTGACTCATCAAGCTCAAAAGTTAACTATGAATATAGTAATAGTCAAATAAAAATTGGACCATATAAAGTAAAAGTTACGGGTTATTCATCTTTAAACAAAGTTAAAGTGACTTTGTCTGGACAACCTGCAGGAACAAAAATTGTTGATAAAAATAATAAAGAAAAATCATCATTTGCTAAAAATGAAGAAATATATGTTTTGGTTAATAAATCATTACCAGCAGGTAGTTTAAAATTAACTGCAACTGGAACAGCTAATAAATATGTCGGAGTAATATATGGAAAAGGAAGTTGGCAAAATTTTGTATTTTTAGATACAGAACAGGTTGATGTATCAGGTAGTGCTACAGCATCATGGAAGGAAAGTAAAGGAAATATAGCCGTTGTAAAATCAGATCAAGATAAAAAGCCTGTTCAAGGAGCAGAATTTAGTTTGTTAGATTCAAATGGAAAACAAGTAGCTACAGGTAAAACTGATGCAAATGGAAATTTAAATTTTAATAAACTAGATCTTGGAAATTATACATTAATTGAAAGTTCAGTTCCAGACGGATATATTATAGAAAAAGCAAGTTATAATATAACGGTGAAAAGGAATCAAACGACAAAGGTAGAGGTAAAAAATACTAAAGTAAAAGGTGTTCTTCAAATAACAAAAATAGAAAAAACTGCAAAAACTCCAATTGCAGGTGCTGTATTTGAAATATATGATGCAAATAACAAAGTAGTTGCTAAAATAACAAGCAATGAGAATGGTATTGCAACAAGTCCAGAATTAGAAAAAGGTTCATATACGTATAAAGAAGTTTCAGTTCCGGATGAATACATTATGGATACTCAGGTAAAAAACTTTAGTATTACAGAAAAAAATAGTGTAATAAGAGAAACAAAAACAAATGAAAAAATTGTGGGAAAACTACAATTGATAAAAATAGGCGATGATGGGGAAAAACCACTTGAAGGAGCAGAATTTGAAATATATGATGTAAACAAAAAGGTGGTTGCAAAATTGGTTACTGACAAAAATGGAAAGGCATCTTCACCTGATTTAGGTAAGGGTACATATACATATAAAGAGGTAAAAGCTCCTGAAGGATATGATATAGATCCAAAAGAGTATACTTTTAAAATTGAAACACTAAATCAAGTTGTTGAGCAAAGTAGGGTTGATAAAAAAATCTATGGCGTTATTAATATAATTAAGGTAGATGAAAACGATAAACCAATTGAAGGAGTTAAGTTCCAAATTTTGGATTCAAATAACAAGGTTGTTGCAACTGTTACAACTGATGCAAATGGTAAAGCTTCAGTACAAAATTTAACTGTAGGTAAGTATAAATATAAAGAAATAGATACACCTTATTTATATGTTTTAGACGAAAAAGAATATGAATTTGAAATAACTTCAGATGTAAGAGAAGCTAGTGCAAAAGTTGTAAATCAGAGGGCAAAAGGTATTTTAAAAATTGTAAAAATTGATAAAGATAGTAAAGTTGCTATTGCAAATGCTAAATTTAATGTAATTGATAAATCAAATAATGATATTGTAGATGCCATTGTAACAGATGAAAATGGTGTTGCTAGAACAAAAGCTTTACCAACTGGGGAATATATATATCAAGAAGTTGAGGTGCCAGATGAATATATCATTGATAACAAAACATATGATGTAAAAATAAAAAAGAATAATGATATGGTAGAAAAAAAGGTGTCAAATGAGCATAAAAAATTACCTGTTACTGGTGGATTTTTAAGCACGGATGCATTAATAGTAATTATAGTTACAGCTGGAAGTACTATAGCATATATCCTTTACAAAATAATCAAAAATAAAAACAACAATGAGGGGCCAACACCTACAGATGATGGAAATTCTACTGGTACTCAAAATAATTTTAATAATCCAAATGATAATAATGGCAACTTAAATGATATAAGTAATACACAAGAAAAAAGTGAAGTCAATAATAATTTAACGTCTGAAAATATAATAAATAATGATGATAAAAGTTTAAATGAAAAAGATTTAGATATTAATATAAATAAAAAAGAAAATGAAGAAAGTATAACTAAAGAAAATGAAGTACATTTAGATAATTCAAATAGTATAGATGAAAACTTAATTATAAAAAATAATGATGAAGATATGGAATCTTCTACAGATTTGGATTTAAACAATGATAATTCTAATGTCAGAATTGAAGATTTAGAAGATGAAATGTTAGATTTTACGCCAAAATATAATAATGAACAAAATACAAATAAAGAAGATTAAGAGTTTAAACATGTAAGATATTTCTTGCATGTTTTTTTTTATTTTACTAATAATAAAAGTATGATTTATGTAGTAAGTTTTTTTGTTGGAATTTTGAATAGTATTTTTGCGGCTGGATCTGGACAGGTATTGGTATTTTATTTAATATATTTTTTGAAAATTGAAACTCATAAGGTAAGAGCTTTAAGTGTAGCTGTACTTTCAATATCAAGCTTTTTTGCAATTTTTGGATATAAGGATTCATTAAATTTTGAACTTGAAACAGCTATAATTTTAGTGTTAATTGCATGCATTACAGGAATTATCGGAACTAAATTAATGAAAAAAATACCAGCAAATATTTTAAATTTAATATCAGGAATTTTGCTTGTATGCCTTACAGTTTTTAAATTTTTTCAACAAAGAGGAGTATAAATAAATGAGTATATTTTTAATTTTAATTTCTATTGTTAGCGGAGTAGTTGCTGGAATGGGAATAGGAGGAGGTAGTATTTTTATACTACTTACCACTATATTTAATCTTTTAGAACATAAACAGGCGCAAGGATATAATTTAATTATGTTTATTGCAGTTGGTATTGCCACTACCATTTATAATATAAAAAATAAAAATATTGATTTTAAGAATCTTTTAAAATTAATACTTCCAGTGTGTGTTGGAAGTATTAGTGGTATTTTTCTATTAAAAATTATAGATGAAAAAATTTTGAAAAATTGTTTTTACCTTTTTATGGTCATTATAGGTTTTTATGAAATATTTTCTAGTTTAAAAAACATATATAAAACTAAAAATAATAAAAAGTGAAAGGAGTGATTTTATGGATTTTGCTAAAGGAGCTATAATGGGTATAATTGCAGGAACTGTTGTTGGTGTAATGAATAGTTCTAATATTATAGAAATGTTTCAACAAGGTAAAAAACAATTAAAGAAAATGAAGAAAAAATATATTTAAATAATTAAATCGTCTTAAATATAACATTTAAGGCGATTCTTCTTATAAATTATAAAACTTTGCTATATTCAATTGACTATTAATCATAATACATTTATTCTCGGTTACTATTTAGATTATAATTAACCAATAATACAAAATTAATTTCTATTAGCAATATAATATACAAAAGAATTATAAATAGTTATTGAAAAAAGATTTAAAATACAATATAATAAAAATACGTACTAGTTCTATGTATAAAAACTAAAGAAAGAGAGGAAAAATATATGAAATTAAAGGAAAAAACAGATGTAAATAAAAATTTTACAAAACTAACTCATAAAAGAGGTATATCTTTAATTGTGTTGATTGTTACTATAATAGTGATAATAATACTTGCAGCAGCAGTTATTTTAACAATAAGTAAAAATAACCCAGTATCAAGCGCAAAAGAAGCAACGTTTAAGGAAGATGTGTCAAATATACAAGATGAATTATCAATGTATCTATCAAAAAAATATACTGACAATCCAACAAGTTTTGATAAATCAAGTGTTAATCTATCAGGAAATAGTATGGTAACAGAGTTACCAAGCACTAAGAAATATAAAGAAAAAGTATCAGTAATAAAAGGGAAATTAGTATGGAATGGAGAAACTGAAAATAATACAGAGTATAAATGGTTTTCAGAAGTAACAGATGGAGCAACAAAGAAAAGTGAAGAATGGAAGGACACAATGGCTGATGTAAGAGAAGGAGTACCAATCCCAAAAGGATTTACGTATAAAGAGGGAACAAAAGATACAGGACTTGTAATACAAGATGAAAAAGGTAATGAATTTGTATGGGTGCCAGCAACTGAGAATACATATAGAAAAGATACAAGTTTTAAAGGGGTTAAACCAACAGGTGATGATATTCTACCAAAGGGTATAACAGATGAAACAGTAGATATAGTAAAATATGGAGGATTCTATATAGGAAGATATGAAGCAGGAGTACCTGATGGAGATACAATACCAAGCAATAAAACAGGAATTCCAGTAAGTAAAAAAGGAGCAGCAGTTTGGACAAATATAGATTATACAAATTCAAAAGCAAGTGCAGAAAATATGATAAGTAATGAATATGTGCAAACAGGATTACTTACGGGAAAAGCATGGGATACTGTATGTCATTGGATAAAAAGTGATGATGAATTGAAAGATAGCCGTACTTATGGAAATTATAATAATTCATTAGCACCAGCTAATGAAAATAGTGGAACAAAAAGAACAGCAGGATTTAATGAAAATTGGAAAGTAAAAAACATATATGATTTAGCAGGAAATGTATGGGAATGGACGAGCGAGGCTTACAGTTCTATTTCCATTAGTCGTGGCGGTAGCTACGATTATGGCGGTAGTGACTTTCCTGTTTCATGTCGAGACCGCGATAGTGCCTCTGGTGCGAATGGCGTTACTGGGTTTCGCCTTAGGCTTTATATCAAGTAGCACAGAAATTATCCTCTATAGTACTGAGTAGTATTATAGAGGATAATAATTATTTTTGTAAAAGATTAACCTTGTCTAGTATAGTGTGTGAATTTTTTATTTCAAAATAATATAAAAAAATTTATACACTAGTCTTGATAAGGTCCAAAATAATTAAGAAAATTTATATATAACAATAATGTTAGTTATAAGTTTTCCCTTATTAAAAATTTTGTGATAAATTTTTAATGAGGGAATTTTTTCTAATGTAAGTTATAAAGTTTTGTTATTTTCTTTTTTCTTTATGACAATTATATATAATATGTTTATTCCCTTAAAACTTTTATTACAAATTTGTTACTATGCCTTGATATTTTCTCTTTTTTATAGTAAAATTATATGGTATAATAAAAAGAAATAAAATGTGAGGTATAAAATGGAATATAAAAGTATTGGATATAAAAAACTAGTTATTATATGCTTAGTGATTTCTATAGTTTCTGGTATTGTTTCAAATTTTGTTTTTGGCGCGGAAGAAACTTTTACAAATGATCAGATAATGGACGGAACAATGAAGGTCCTTATATTTATTCAGAAATATTCTTGGCCTGTTGTAACGTTAGTATTTATATATGCGTTGTATCAATTTTATGTTGTTGGCTCTGAGGTCCTAGAACATAAAATTCTTGGAAGACGTCTTTTGATTGGAATTGCAATATTTATGGTAATAATACAGTGTTTACCACTTTTATATGCATTTTTAATAATGAAATAATTTTAAACATAAGAGAATAAGAGGAGAGGAATATGAAAATACTTTTTGGTATAAATAATGATGATACTGCAAAAGGAATTGCTGAATTTTATCAGCAAAAATATCAAGAAAAAATAGAGTATAAAAATGTTTATTATTTTAAACAATTTATTCAGGAATTAGCTTCTGGTGAATATGATAGAGCTGTAGTTCTAGAAGAGTTGGAAAAGTTCCCAACTAATAATTATGCGCAAATAGATGATTATCTTTTTAAAAACATAGATGCAATGACAGATGTATATGATGCAAAGAATATTGTATATGTTGCATCTGATAGAAGAAAACTTGGTGATGATTATCTTGCAAAATTATTTAATATGGGAATCTATACTGTACTTACAGGGCAAGATAGAACAAAAGGAAAAGTTGCAGCTGCAATTAATAAACCTTTTCAAAAAAAGGATGTAAAGAAATATTATGATAAAGTAGCTGGAGAAAATATATATAATTCAGCTGAAGTTTCAGAAATAGAAATACAAAGGATTATATCATATTATAGAAATCAAAATGGCGTTCCGGATAAATATAATGAAATATTTGATAGAATTGCTGCACAATATACAGATGAGCAATTAAAGGTTATATCTAATTTTTTACCATCAGATGTTAAACAGTATTTATCATTTAATAATGAAAAATATAAATCATTAGGTGTTAACACTCAAGTAGTTGAAACTCAGGTTCAAAATGATAATAAAAACATACAAAATAATGTAAAAAATGTTGAAAGTATACCAAGTGATAATGTAAAGCCTCAAAAAAGGATTGTTGAAAAAGATGCAAATGCTATACAGATAAAAAAGGAACCTGAAATAATTGAAAAAATTGTTGTTCAAAAAGTTCCAACACCAGCTCCAGTTGTTACGAAAGTCGTTGAGAAAGAAGTTGTAAAAAATGTTTTCGAAGTTCCTAAAGACTATAAAAAAATAGTATGTTTTGTTGGAGCTCCAAAATCAGGAACAACATTTTGTATTAATGCAATAGGAACATATCTTGCAAGAAATAAAGTTAAAACAGCAATTTGTGATGTTACGAGAAAAAGAGATACTTATACTATATATACATATGACAATGAAGGAAAAAGGGCTATTGCTGCTGAAAGTATGAAATATGCTTCTAATGGACTAAATGAACCTTTAATATATGAAAAATTAAGTATTTATACAGGTATGCCTGGTGACGATAGAAAACAATATAATTCCAGTGTAGTAATAGATACAATTATGCAAAATAATAGCGTTATTCTTATAGATACTGATTTTACAACACCATATGATTACTTTAGATTGTGTCAAGAAATATACTTAGTACAAGATATGAATGTACTTAATATTGCACAGACAACGATGTTCTTAAGAGAACTTAAATCACATGGTGTTCCAATGAACAAGATAAGAATTATAATAAATAAACATGTTAGATGTTCTCTTACAGCAAAAGATATAATTGATGGTATAGCTACTTATACAAGTTATGACTTAAAAATGTTTGATGAATTATTTAATTCATCTACGATTCCATATTATATATTGCCTTTTGATCAAGAAAATTATATAAAATATATTGAAATGCTATATAAATATACAAATAAGTTTTCAAGCTTTTCAGCTGATTTTATATCAAACTTATCAAAAATTATAAATGCTATATATCCCATTGGAGGAATAATTAATTCTAGGGCTGAAACATATACCCCTCAGAAAAAGAAAAGTTCTTTTGGAGGAATATTTAAAAAATCATCAGCTACATATAATAATTCTAATGAGGGCACTTACGAAAAAGAAATTAAATAATTTAAATTATAGAAAAGAGGTTTGTAAATGGAGTTATTAATAATAACCTTAATAATTACAATTATACTTATTTTAATTGTTGCAATAATTATTACATCTTTTCAAAAGAGACAAATAAACTCTCTAAAATCTGTATCAAAAAATGTAGCAAATATGAATATATTGCAAAATATGTTAGAAATAATGAGTTCAAAATTTTCATCTGATGAAAAAATAAAAAATTTAAATGATGTTATAATAACAAATTATGGAGTTAAATATTCAACTATCTCAACATTTGATGGGTATGAATATGATTCAACAGCAAGTAATATAGAAGCTATGTATAAAGATAGATTAAAAGATATTGCAAATGAAAATGATTTTAAAGTTAATATCTCTAAAAATGTATCTAAGTATTTAACAACTGCACCAGGAAAAACACTTTTATATAGAAGTGCAGTTGAAAGAAGAATAAAATCCGCAATGTTTTCTCCAATATATTGTAACGGAGTTTATTTAGGATTTTGGCTTTTAGAAGATACTGTATCTAATGCATTTGACAATATTCCAAAATCAGAGCTTGCAAAACTAAAGGCAAATATAGGAACATTTCTTGATATTGTTGGATTTCAAAGATCAATTGAAAAAGCACAAAACGAAGATAAACAAACAGGATTTTACACTAATTTATATTTGTACTCAGGTGCAAGAAAGATTATAAAAAATAATGAGAATAATACAATAGCAATGGTTTGTCTAAAAAACATTCCAGATATTAATCTAAAATATGGTAGAAATGTTGGAAATGCTGTGCTTATTAAGGCTACAAATTGTATAAAAAATTTTGTAAATAAAAATATTGTATTAATAAGATATAGTGGAATTAAATTTTTAATAATTATTCCTAATATGGCATCACAAGCTTCACAACCTATGATTGAAAGGTTACTTGCAAAGTTAAACTTGGAAAGTGAGTATGTAGGTGATGAAAAGATAACAGTAAATAGTCAATTTTTATTACATACAGTAAAAAATCAAAATGATATTGATTTTGAAATAGAAAAAATGGTAGATTATATAGACGGAATGAATTCAGTTAATACAATTAAAATAATTTAAACAATTTAAAAATATGTCATTGTATTATAATAAATATAATATAATAAAGAAAAGGAGTGATTTTATGGATCAAAATACTACAGTATTTAAACCTCAAAAAGATGAATCAAGAAGAGTAAAAGAAATAATGGAACAAGTAGTTTCTGCTCTTAAAGATAAGGGATATGAACCTGTTAGTCAAATTATAGGTTATATTTTATCAGGCGACCCAACGTATATAACATCACATCAAAATGCAAGAGCACTAATTTGTAAAATTGAAAGAGATGACTTGCTACAAGAAATGATAAAGAAATATTTGGATCTATAATAAATTATGAAAAGAATATTAGGAGTAGATTACGGAGATGTAAGAGTTGGACTGGCTATATCTGATGAACTTGGTATAACGGCCCAGGGCCTAGATACATTTGTAATAAATGGCAGTATTAAAAAGTTAATATCTCATATAATAAATTTAACAAAGACATATGATGTGCAAACAATAGTTTTTGGCTATCCAAAAAACATGAATGGAACTATGTCTGAAAAGACAAAAAAAGTTGATGAGATAATTTCTTTATTAAAAGAAAAATTAGATGTTAATATAGTAAAGTGGGATGAAAGGCTAACGACGGTTTCTGCATATAGGACAATGAGGGAGCTTAACATTTCTCAAAAGAAAAAAAATACATATGCTGATAAACTTGCAGCTACTTACATTTTAGAAGGATATTTAAATAGTTTATGATATATTATATATAAGGAGGAAAAGAGATGGATAAAGAAGAATTAACAGGATGTGCAGCAGGATGTGATTCTTGCGCAGGATGTGGACATGATCATTTTGGGGATGAACTTCCTGATGATATGAGCCCAATAGTTACACTTACAGACGAAGAAGGAAATGATGTAAAATTTGAAATAATAGACGTTGTTACCCTTGAAGATGAAAGAGAATTTTTAATTGTAGCTGAAGCTGATAGAAATGAAGATGATGATATTGAAGTAACAATTCTTGAAATTAAAGAAGTTGATGGAGAAGAAGTTTACGATACAGTTACAGATGAAGATTTAGGAAAAAAAGTATTTGACGAATTTACTAAAAATCAAGATGATTTAGAAGATATGGAATAATTGTTAAATGTAAGCACTTAGTATATAAACTGGGTGCTTTTTGCTATTTATGATAAATGCTTGATATAAAGTGAAATTTTAGTGAAATTATGTTATGTATATTCACAATATTTATTAATTGTGGTATAATTTAGAAGGTGATAAAAATGAAAAGCATAGAGAATATGTTTAATATATCAAGTGAAATACTTAAAACAGCAAGTCAGGTCGAAAATAGCTTAGGTCTTGTATTTAATGAAATTAAAGACACGGCTTTATATAATCAAGCTAAAGTTCTAAAAGCTTTTAAAGACAATAAAGTATCTACAATGCACATGAATAAAACAACTGGATATGGATATGATGATGCAGGAAGGGAAGTAATAGAAAAAATATATAAAGATGTATTTCATACAGAAGATAGTTTAGTAAGAATACAATTTGTTAATGGTACACATACAATTGCAACAGTTCTTCAAGCATTACTTATGCCTAGTGATACATTACTTGCAATAAGTGGAAGACCGTATGACACTTTATGCGAAGTCATAGGATTAACAGAAAATCCATTATCTTTAATGTCTTATGGTGTTAAATATGACGAAATAAATTTGAAAAATGATGGAAATTTTGATATAGAAGAAATTGAAAAATATCTAAAAAATAATAAAGTAAAATTAATTCACATTCAACGTTCAAAAGGATATGCTTTAAGGAAATCTTTATGTATTGATGATGTAAAAGAAGTTGTGGAACATATACGAAAAATAGATAAAGATGTAATAATAATGGTTGATAACTGTTATGGTGAATTTACAGAAAAACTTGAACCAACTGATGTTGGAGTAAATGTTGTATGCGGTAGTTTAATTAAAAATCCAGGCGGGGGACTATGTGAAACAGGTGGTTATATAGCAGGAGATAGTAAAATAATAAAATTATGTTCTGAAAAACTTACTTGCCCTGGAATTGGTAAAGAATGTGGAGCAACATTAGATCAAAACAGGAACATATTACAAGGATTATTTATGGCTCCATCTATAGTTAAAAACGCAATGATGTCAGCCGTATTCGCTGCTAAAATGTTAGAAGAACAAGATTTTGATGTATATCCATCAGCTTTTGATAAAAGGTCAGATATAGTTCAAGCAATAAAATTTAATGATAAAGATAAACTAATAACGTTTATACAGCAAATTCAAAATGAAAGTCCAATAGATAGTCATGTAACTCCAGAACCATGGGCAATGCCAGGATATGATGATGATGTAATAATGGCTGCAGGAACTTTTATAGAAGGAGCATCAATAGAACTATCAGCTGATTCGCCTATACGTGCACCATATGTTGCGTATATGCAAGGAGGACTTACTTATGAGTCTGCTAAACTTGCAATATGTAGTGCAGTATCTAAAATTATAAGTAGGGAGAAATAATGAATGTTGTTGTAGTTGGAGGTGGACCTGCAGGAATGATAGCAGGTATAACATCCGCAGAAGAAGGAAATAATGTTATATTAGTAGAGAAAAATAGTTCTTTAGGAAATAAGTTAAAAATAACAGGAAAAGGTAGATGTAATCTTACATTTGATGGTGATGAGGAAAAATTTAGAAATAATATAGTAAATAATTCTAAATTTATGTATAGCTCTTTTTCAAATTTCAATAATAAAGATGTGGTAGATTTCTTTAATAAATTAGGAGTAAAAACCAAGGTTGAAAGAGGAGGAAGAGTTTTCCCAGTAAGTGATAGCGCTATAGAAGTTGTTAATGCATTAAAAAACAAGTTAAAGAAGGAAAATGTTAAGATAAAATATAACTCAAGAGTTGTAGAAATTATAACTGAAAATGAAAAAATATCAAGAGTTAAACTAGAAAATGGTACTGAAATTGTTTGTGATAAATGTATTATAGCAACAGGTGGGAAAAGCTATTCATCAACAGGAAGTACAGGAGATGGATATATTTTGCTTGAGAAACTTGGGCATAGTATAAAGGAAATAAAACCTGGACTTGTTCCTTTAAAATCTGAAGATAAAATATGTAAAGAATTACAAGGTCTTTCTCTTAGAAATGTTAAGGTAAATCTTATTGATAAAACTAATAATAAAATATTATATAGTGAATTTGGAGAAATGATGTTTTCGCACTTTGGTGTTACAGGACCTGTAGTATTAAGTGCAAGTAGTAAATTAAACACTGTAAAAAATATTAATGAAAAAATAAAAAATAAGCAAATTGAACTTGTAATTGATTTAAAACCAGCATTAAGTTTTGAAGTGCTAGATAAAAGAATACAGAGAGATTTTGAAAAATATACAAATAAAGAATTTAAAAATTCATTAAATGATCTTTTACCTCAAAAATTAATATCTCCAATAATTAACTTATCAAAAATAGATAAAGAGAAAAAGGTTCATCAAATTACAAGAGAACAAAGAGAAAATTTAGTTAACATAGTGAAAAATTTAAAAATAAATATTTCTGGCTTTATGCCACTCGATATGGCCATTGTAACATCTGGAGGTATAAATACAAAAGAAATAAATCCCAAAACTATGGAATCAAAAATAGTAAAAGGATTGTATGTCGTAGGTGAGTTGCTTGATGTTGATGCATATACTGGAGGATATAATTTACAAATTGCTTTTTCAACAGGTGTTGCAGCTGGAAAAAATAGTTAATATATTGTAAAATAATATATAGGAGGGATAATATGAGTGAAAATGAAGAAGAAAAAAAGATAACAAAAGAAAAAAAAGCTACAGAACAGAAAAGCGTTGGAACAAAGATGTTTATTAAGGAAAAAAGAAATAGTACTCCCATGTTTATAATGGCTGTTATTACAGCAATTATTGCAGGTGCTATAGGTAGTGTTTTAACATATACAATTCTTACAAAAACAAACAATAATAATTCTACTAATACAAGTAATAGCAATAATAATACAACACGTATTAAGATTGAGGCCACTGATAGTCCAGTTGTTGCAATTGCTAAAAAAGCTGGACCATCAATTGTTGGAATAAAAATAAATGCAATGTCACAAACAATGTTTGGTTCTCTTCAAGAATCAAGTGAAGAGGGATCTGGAATTATATATTCACAGGATGGTTACATTGTTACAAATTATCATGTAATTGAAAGTGCAATAAAAGATTCAAGTGCTAAAATTTCAGTTACACTTGCAGACTCAGATGAAACAATTGAAGCTAGTATAGTTGGATATGATGAAACAACAGATTTAGCTGTTATTAAAGTTGAAAAAACAGGACTTACAGCTGCAGAATTTGGTAAATCATCAGAACTTCAAGTTGGAGATATAGCAGTTGCTATTGGTAATCCACTAGGTCAAGAATTGGCTGGCAGTGTTACAGTAGGTTATATATCTGCTTTAAATAGAAAAATAACAACTAGTGGTAGAACATACAAATTAATTCAAACTGATGCTGCAATTAATCCTGGAAATAGTGGTGGAGCTTTAGTTAATTCACAAGGGCAAGTAATTGGTATTAATACTGTAAAAATTGGATCTTCACTTAGTGGTGCATCTGTAGAAGGTCTTGGCTTTGCAATTCCTAGTGATGATGCAGTTGATATAATTAATAAACTTATAAAAGATAAAAAAATAGTAAGACCATATATTGGTGTATCAGGTATAAACGTTGATGAAACTACAGCTAAAATGAATAATTTACCACAAGGTGTATATGTAGCACAAGTCGTTACAAATTCACCAGCATCAAAGGCTGGACTTCAAAAAGGTGATGTTATAACAGGAATAGAAGGTAAAGATATAACAACAATGGAAGAATTGAATGAAATAAAAAACACTAAAAATGTCGGAGACAAGATTACATTAAAGGTTCATAGACAAAATAAAGATATGGATGTTCAAGTAACTCTTGAAAGTGATGACACAACACAAGCTTCAAATTAATAAAAGTATTAGAGTAATAAAGGAGATGATATTTTATATTCATCTCCTTTTGGTTAGTATGGCTAAAAATAATAGAATAATAAAATAATAAAATAATAAAATAATAAAATAATAAATATGTATTGCATAGTGATATTTTTTGTGTTAATATTTTATTATATTTAGGGAGGTTAGTATATGAAAGAAAAAAAGGGGCTTGGTATAGCTTCAATGGTATTAGGTATAATAGCAATAATATGTAGTTTAATATACATATCTATTCCTTTGGCGTTATTATCAATTATACTTGGTATAATTTCATTAGTAAAAAAGCAAAAAAAGGCATTTGGTATAGCAGGAATTATTCTATCTGTAGTATCAATAATTATTACAATTTTATGGACTTTTTTCATAATATTTATAGCTGGAAAACCAAGTTTGATTAATGAAGAAAATATAAAGTCTAATATTACAGAATTGTATAATGATATTTCTGAGGGAATTACAGATAATTTAGATGTAGAGAATAAAATCAAGGGAAATAAATGGATGGCAAGTGATGGTTCAGTTTTAGAGTTAAAAGATGATGGAACATATTATTGGTATAAAGATGAAAATGATAAATCAGATAATTATTATGAAGGAGAGTATACTGTCTCTTTAGGGGATAGTGCAATAGAGCAAATTAATGAAGAATATGTTTTTAATGAAGAGGAATTTAATAAAAATACATCTATTCTAAGGACAGATATATATTATCTTGAATTAAATAGGAAAAAATCAGTTATTGATGGTAAGATATCTATTTCAACAATAAATACTCCATATGCTTTATTTTTCTATAACGCATCATCAGACGAATGTGTAGGAATGAATCTTAGCACTCAAAATAGAGTTCATTTTAAAAAAGTAAATTAAAAATAGATAAAGTAGCACTTCAGTGTTACTTTATCTATTTTGTTATATATTCCTTTTTTTCTTTTCTTTTCCATCATCTCTTTTGTGGAAAATTGTGATTGATAGAGGACGAAAACAACGGCTGATAAAGAAAAGAGTGACTTAGAGAGAGGTGAATGAAAGAATACGCCACTTGACATAAAGTTAAAAATGTTATACAATAATTATGTAGAGTAAATTGCATATACTCTCGAAAATTTTCGGGAGAGGTCAGCTCCTGATTGTTTCAAAATAAAATTTAAAGGAGACCATATTGATGGAAAAAAAGTTCTTTAGCATTAACGGAGATATAAATACTCAAGTCTACGAAAAATTCTTAAAATTTGTGGATGAGGTTAATAGAAGTGATACGAAGGAAATTGTCATTATTATTGATTCAAATGGTGGTGAAATCACATATGGATTTGCCATATATGATATACTTATGGCATTGGATATTGAAATAACAACTATTGCAATTGGAAAATGTCGTAGTATTGCAACTGTTATTTTTGCAGCAGGGAATAAAAGACTTATAACAAATAATTGCTATTTCCTCATTCATGGAGCTTCTGTGAACATTGATAGAGCAAAGTTAAATGCAAAAGCTGCAAAGGATCTCTGGGAAAGTATTGTTGAGGACAATAAAAGGATACTTCAATGTTACCTAAACAATCCTGAGTTAAAAGTTAATATTCCAAATTTTACAGAATTGTTTGATTCAGGAGATGATTTGGAGTATACCCCAAATGATGTTGTAAGGCTAGGTTTTGCAACAAAATTACTTGAAAATATTTCTGACATTTATTGTATTCCAAAAAAAGTGGAAATATACTAAAAAAATATTTTTAATTCCCGAGAACTTTCTCGGGAATTCTTTTTTTAAGTCATAATTAGCAAAATACTTGACATAAAACGAAAAAAGTGCTAAAATTTAAAAAGAAGTTTTTTTTGTTAGAGTACGATTGGAATCTAATAAATATGATAATTAGTTTTTGGAGGAAACTTATATATTATATTCCAGTATGCTTTTTCAATTTAGCTAATTACATTTAAGGAGATAAAATTATATGAAATTTGATATGAAAAAAGCTATTGATCTTGCTAAAGAAGGTATGACTAGGGAAGAATTAATGCAGTATTTTGGTATTAATGAAAAAGAATATTATTCTTGTTTAAAAAGTTTTCCAAAAAAGGATAGAGAGACATTGAGAGGTCTACTTATTAGTAACGGAAAACGTAAGAAAAATAATGAAAATAATAATAATATTCCTGTTACAGTATTAAATGAAGTGAAAAATGTTATTTATGATACTTCATTTATTATTTCTAATTATTCTGATTTTGAAAATATGGATGGAGTAATAATTCCCGAGGTCCTTGAGCAGCTAATTTATCAAGAAAAAGTTAATAAAAACAGTAAAGTAAAGAAACTTTTTCATATGATTCTTGATGGAAATTGTAGACTCAGGCTTTTACATGATGATGTTATTAATGACAATGAAGTACAATGGTATGAGGACAAAGCTGATATGGCTATAATTTTATGGGCAAAAAAGCTTCCGAATGCTGAAGTATATACCTGTGATAAAGCACTGGCCATTAGATGTTTACAACAAAATATTAAGTACCGTTACTTTAATATTGAAAGCTATGAGAAAAAGAATCATGAAGTAGCTCCGTACGGCAGAAAAGTTGAAAATTATAACAGACTTATAAGAAAAGATGGAGATGGTTTTTCAATTTTATCTCAAAGTGGTATGATTGTATACGATGAAAAGTGTAATGTGAAACGTCCTGATGAAAATTCTCGATATGCTTTGAAGCCAGGATATATGATTATTATTAAAGACAAAATGATGGTAGTTAATGGAAAATATGAATTTGAAAAAATAAGTAAAAGTTAAAAAAAGGTATCTCAAGATAAATTCTTGGGATACCTTTTTTTCTAACGTTTATTTTTTAAATCCAATTGATTTTTTAGACTAATTATTATATAATAAACACAAAAAGAGGTAAACATGAAAAAGTTAATAATTACAGAAAAGCCGTCTGTAGCAATGGAATTTGCAAAGGCGTTAAAAATAAATACTAAGAGGATGAATGGGTATCTTGAATCTGATGATTGGGTCATAACTTGGTGCGTTGGACATTTGGTAACTATGAGTTATCCGGAAGTATATGATGAAAATTTAAGAAAGTGGAAGTTAAGTACACTACCTTTTATTCCAAAAGAATGGAAATATGAAATAATTTCATCTGTTAAAAATCAATTTGAAATAGTGCAAAGACTTTTACAAAGGGAAGATGTTGAAGTTATATATAACGCAGGAGACTCTGGAAGAGAAGGAGAGTATATACAGCGTTTAGTTTTTATGATGGCAAATCCTAATCCAAAGGCAGAAATGAAAAGAGTATGGATTGATTCACAAACACAAGAGGAAATTCAAAGAGGAATTAAAGAGGCAAAAAGCATTTCAGAATATGATAGTTTATCTGATAGTGCATATCTAAGAGCTAAGGAAGATTATTTGATAGGAATAAACTTTTCAAGGCTTTTATCTTTGATATATGGAAGAAGTCTAGCGAAATCTTTAAATGAAGATAAAGCTGTGATTTCAATAGGTAGAGTGATGACATGTGTACTTGGAATGATAGTTACAAGAGAAAGAGAAATACGTAATTTTAAAAAGCAAAAATTTTATAAAATAATTGGAAAATTTGGAAATGATGATAGTAATTTTGAAGCTCAGTGGCAGGCTACACAAGAGTCTAAAGTATATAACTTACCAACTTTATATAATGAAACCGGATTTAAAAAAGAAAGTAGTGCCAAGGAACATATTGAGTACATGAAAAATATATCTGATGTTGCAACTATAAAAGAAATTACTAAGAAAAAAACTAAAGAAAATCCACCACTTTTGTTTAATCTTGCAGAAATTCAAAATACGTGTTCTAAGAAATTTAAGATATCACCCGATGAAACATTAAATATAATTCAAGAGTTATATGAAAAAAAATTAGTTACATATCCCAGAACAGATGCTAGAGTTTTATCAACAGGTGTTGCAAAAGAAATCTCTAAGAATTTAAATGGACTATATAAATCTAATATAGATGATGGAATAAAGAAGTATATAGTAAAAATGATAGAAGAAAAGTATAAGACAAATTTGCTTAAAACCAAATATGTAAATGATAAAAAAATAACAGATCATTATGCTATAATTCCAACTGGACAAGGTTTTGAAAACTATGAAAAATTAGATAAGTTAAAAAAAGATGTTTATCATATAATTGTAAAGAGATTTTTAAGTATTTTTTATCCATCAGCTGAGTATAATAGAGTATCTGTTAAATTATGTATAGGAAATGAAGAATTTAGTGCAAGTGGTAAAGTATGTATAAATCAAGGATATCTTGAGGTTATAAAAGATGATGATAAAACTGAAAAAGATGGTGAAGAAAAAAATGATAAGAATGAAAACCTAGATATGCTAAATTCTTTAAAAAAAGGTGAAAAGATATCAATTGTAGATTTAAGTACTAAAGAGGGGGAAACATCGCCACCTAGTAGATATTCTTCAGGAACTATTATTCTTGCAATGGAAAATGCAGGAAAATTAATTGAAGATGAAGAATTAAGAGAACAAATTAAAGGAAGTGGAATTGGTACAAGTGCAACGAGAGCTGAAATTATTAAAAAACTAGATAGAATAGAATATATTAGTATAAACAGTAAAACACAGATACTTACTCCAACAAACAAGGGGGAAAAAGTGTATGATATTGTTAGAAAATCAATTCCAGATATGTTAAATCCAAAACTTACAGCCAGTTGGGAAAAGGGACTTACAATGGTAGCTCAAAAAGAAATTCCTAAGGAAGACTTTATGGATAAGTTAGAAGAATATATAAATACTAGAGTAATTAAATTAAAAAAAGCAAGAGATGAATATTTATATGGATATTATTAATAAATCTATTATGTAGTATTGATTTTTTTTTTTTTAATTGTATACTTATTTTAAATTATAGTTTATATTATAATTTAAAAAGAGAGGGGTTAGTTTTTATGAAAAAAAGGGATAAAATAATTATTAGTATAATAATTATTGTGGCATTAATTGCTGCTCTTGTTGTTTTGTTATTTTACCTAAATAGTAGAAATATTATAAAAATAGGAAATGATAATAAAACAAAACAAGATGAGCAAATTCAAGAAGAAGTGTCAATTGTACAAAAGCAAGCAAAAGAGAAATATCCAAGCTTTAAATGGGTAAGTGATGGAAATATTGCAAAAGTAGAAGTAAGTATAGAAGATGGCAAAGTAATTTTAAATAATGGAACTAAAACAGATGTTAAATTTGATAAAGGTACACCTAAATATGCGTCAGCAGTAATAAATGGTGGTGTATTAAAAGAGATATTTGTAATAACAACAGATGGAGGCTTGTATATAACAAAAAGTGATGTAACAGGATATAACGCAGGAGATAAATTTGAAATTGTAAATCTAGGTGAAAAAGTAATAGACGCAACATATGCAGATGGAACATATATGTATTATTTGTTAGAAAATGGTAAGTTAGTAACAAAGGATTTAAAAGAATATGTTGCCTTTGAAACAAAAGCATTAGAGATACATAAACAAGCCAAGGAAAAATATCCAAGCTTTAAATGGGTAAGTGATGGAAATATAACAAAAATAGAAGTAAGTATAGAAGATGGCAAAGTAATTTTAAATAATGGATCTAAAACAGACGTTAAATTTGATAAAGGTACACCTAAATATGCATCAGCAGTAATAAATGGTGGAGTATTAAAAGAGATATTTGTAATAACAACAGATGGAGCCTTGTATATAACAAAAAGTGATGTAACAGGATATAACGCAGGAGATAAGTTTGAATTTGTGAATTTAGGTGAAAAAGTAATAGACGCAACATATGCGGATGGAACAGATATGTATTATTTGTTAGAAGATGGTACAATTGTTAATTCAAATGGAATGTTAAAATAATAGGATAAAAAGGAAGAATTAAAAAAATCTTCCTTTTTATTGCTATTTTCTTTAAAATTAATAAATATAATTTAATTGTTACATTTGCTTGATTTTTTATATATTTATTGCTATAATTATTATTGTATTTTTGGAGGTCTTTTTATGGAATACGAACAAATAGAAGATAGAATGAAAAAAGTCATTGAACATTTAGATGAAGAGTTAAGTTTAATTAGAGCTGGTAGAGCAAATCCAGCAATTTTAAATAAAGTTCAAGTAGAATATTATGGCGTAATGAGCCCAATAAATCAGGTTGCAACTATATCTGTTCCTGAAGCAAGACAAATACTTGTTACACCTTGGGATAGAAGTATGGTATCTGCTTGTGAAAAAGCAATAAATATGGCTGAGTTAGGACTTAATCCTATTAATGATGGAAATTCGCTTAGATTAATGTTACCTGAACTTAATGAGGAAAGAAGAAAACAATTAGTTAAGCAAACTAAAAATCTAGGTGAAGAAGCTAAAGTAGCTATTAGAAATATTCGTAGGGATTCAATTGATGAATACAAGAAAATGCAAAAAAATTCTGAAATAACAGAGGATGATTTGAAATCTAATGAAGAAGATATACAAAAAATAACTGATAAATATACAGCTATTGTTGATAAAAGATTAGAAGATAAAGAAAAAGAAATTATGGAAATATAGAAGTGGAAGGTTGATTTTGTGAAAAAAAGAGTGATTACTGGTGCAGTACTTGTAGCTTTTTTGATATTTATACTTTGGTTAAATATTCCACTTGTTGATACATTATTTATATTCTCTATATCATTGATTGGAATGTATGAATATAACAAAGCTTTTAAGTCTGCAGGATATAATATTATTCCTTTTATTGGATATTTAAGTTGTGTACCTATATTGCTAATGGGGCTTGATATAAATCCTGAAAGGGTAATTTTGATTGCAAGAATTATAATACCATTTCTTTTAATGTATATATTTATTTATTCTATTTTAAGGAAGCTAAAAACTACTGTTGTAGATGTTGCAATAACTGCTTTATCATTTATATATATACCATTTTTGTTCTCATTTTTAAAATTAATACTTATGATGGAAAATGGTAGATTATTTATTTGGTTTGTAATAACAGGAGCTTTTGCATGTGATACATTTGCATATTTAGTGGGATGTAAGTTTGGAAAAAGAAAGTTATGCAAGGATGTTAGCCCTAAAAAAACTATTGAGGGCTCTATTGCAGGTATTATAGGTGTGATTATAGCATATATTATAATATATATAATTGCAAAATATTGCTTAAATATTGATTTAAATATTTGGATAGTTATGGTTATGGCAATAGTGTCTGGTATAATAGGACAATTTGGAGATCTCTCAGCTTCGGCTATAAAGAGATATTGTAAAATTAAGGATTTTGGTTATATTATGCCTGGCCATGGAGGAATTTTAGATAGGTGCGATAGCATAATGTTTGTAGCACCTTTAGTGTATATTATTTTAAAAGTATATATGTTTATGTAGAGTATGGAGGTAGTATATTTGTTATCATTTTTAATTACTATAGTTAAATTGTTGTTAATAATATGTGCTGTTGCAACAGTACATGAATTTGGACATTTTTTTGTTTCAAAACTATTTAAAGTTCAAGTAAATGAATTTGCAATAGGTTTTGGACCAAAAATATTTCAAAAAAAGTTTGGAGATACAATGTACTCATTAAGATGTATACCACTTGGAGGATATTGCGCTATTGAAGGTGAAGATGGTAATTCTCAAAGTGAGCATTCATTTGCAAATATAAGTTGGTATAAAAAAATACTTATTTTAGTTGCGGGAGTTTTTATGAATGCAGTTCTTGCTGTTGTAATATTTTTAAGTATAGCATTTTCATATAATACAGCTACAACTAAAATAACAGGTTTTGCAGAAAATTCAGTTCTGGAGCAAGCTGGTGTGAGTGTCGGAGATACAATACAAACTATAAACGGAAATAAAACTAACATACTTGCAGATCTAACAAATCAGGATGTAGCATATGGTGAGAGTGTGACCATTGAATATTTACACGATGGTGAATTAAAATCAGTTACACTAGATAACGCTGTAAATAAAATTGGAAATATAGGTATAGCTTTTAAAGTTGATGAACAAACGGGAAATGCAACAAATGAAATTAATATGGTATCAGGTGGTGGAGCAGCTGTTAAAGCTGGACTTAAATCAGGAGATAAAATAGTAAAAATTGGAGAAACTCAAACAAATAATGCCTCAGAGGTTATTTCTATTATTAGGGATAATGCTGGTAAACAATTACAAATTACAATTGATAGACAAGGAAAAATTCTAACGAAAGATGTTACTCCAATAGAAAAAGAAAACTTTAATTTAGGTATTGCAAGCACAGAAGTGGTAAAAACTAATTTTAAGTATGCCGTTTGTAATATGCTAAGTGACGTATCAAATATAATTGGTTCATATATAGATCTATTTAAAGGAAAAGTTGGACTTAATGATATGTCTGGTATAGTTGGTATAGGAGAGGTTGTTTCAAAAACTAGTGGAATAATTAGTTTTTTAAATTTAATGGCAATGATATCACTTGCTGTTGGAGTTGCAAATATAATGCCTTTTCCACCTCTTGATGGAGGAAAGGTAGTAATTGTTTTATTTGAAGCAATTACTAGAAAAAAAGTATCTGAAAATGTTGAAGCAATAATTTCATATATTGGATTTGGACTTTTAATTTTACTTACAATATTTGTTACATATAAAGATATAATTAGAATAATTTAAAAAATTTCTAGGAGATTTCTCCTAGAAATTTTTTTGATACAAAGAATGTTGTATCAATTAATTAACTTTTGGATGGATAACTTTTTTAGTAAGACATGTTGTTATTTGGCAGTTATAATCAATTGTGTAGCAATACTCACCAATTATTACATCAGCAAATATGTTTGGATTGGAATTTGAAAAAGATGCAAGTATAACTTCTTTCTTTTTCCCTTTTTCAATTTTGGGTGTGGCGGAATATATGGTTATAACATTTTTCCGCTTAGTAACGATTATTTTATCGTAAATGTATGAAAAATTTATGCAATCCCCCATAATAATACGATCATCTAATCCAAGGTCGAACATGTTTCCTTTTGAGTTAATCCAAAATCCGTTTTTAAGAGTATAAATATCACCCTTCATAACATTACCTCCAATTACAAGAATAATAAAAATAAATTTTAATATATTATATTACATTATATGTAAAAAAAAATAAATATTTACTTGTTCGATAAAAGTTGACAAAAGTTTTCATACATAGTATAATGACTGTATAGAATATACTATTCTAGATTTTGTATAGAAGAATTTTAGGAGGTGAAAATATGAATTATGATTATTCAACAAGCTACACTTCAACTGATCTTGCAGCAGCAGGATTAACAGCTGGAGTATCTGCTGGAGTTATGGTAGTTTATTTAATTATTACAATTGCTATTGCTGTACTTAGTATAATAGCTATGTGGAAAATATTTACAAAAGCTGGTAAACCAGGTTGGGCTTCAATTATACCTGTATACAATCTAGTTGTTTGGTATCAAATAGCTGGCATGAATCCTTTATTTTTATTAATACTTATAGGATGTATAATTCCAATTGTAAATATATTTGCAGGAATTGCATTCTTTGTAATAGGAATTTTTGTAAATTTAAAAATTGCAAAAGCCTTTGGTAAAGGAACAGGATTTGCTGTAGGTTTAATCTTCTTACCATTTATTTTCCAACTTATCTTAGCATTTGATAAATCTGAATATGTTGGTGTAGAGGCTGCAAAATAAGTAAATTTAAAAACTGCTAATTATTTAGCAGTTTTTTTGCATAAAAAATGGTAAGACAAGTATAATGTAGTATCAGTTGGAGGTAAGAAATGCAATATTTTATTTTTTCTTTGTGTGTTATAGCAGTTATAATAATTGCAAAAATATTTTCATGGCCTTTTAAAAAGATTATAAAATTAATATTTAATATAGCTTTAGGTCTACTTTTAATCGTAATAACAAATATTTTAGGCGAAAATATAGGACTTCACATTCCATTTAATATTGTTACTGCAATTATTTCTGGTCTTCTTGGTGTTCCAGGAGTTGGTTGTCTTATTGTATTACATTATATTTTTTAAAATATATTGATGCATATTTAAATTTTATTTGCAAAAACTAATAACGGTTTATTGGAGGATATATATAATGCAAGTAAAAAATAAATATGTATTTTTTTTATTATCTATTGTTTTTTTATTACTATTACTATATTTATCTATTAATAATATTAATGTTTTTTCATCTATAAATAAGTTTAAAATAATTAGCGTAGCGTCTGATTTGGATGAAAAAAAGGAAGAAAAGCAAAGTTCAACAAGTACTAATACTCCAAGTGGAGATGATATGGTAAAACTTCTTGCCAGACTTATAAACGGAGAAGCAAGAGGGGAACCTTACGAAGGGCAAGTAGCAGTTGGAGCTGTTATAATGAATAGGGTAAAAAGTGCCAAGTTTCCAAATACTATAGCTGGTGTTATATATCAAAAGGGTCAATTTTCATGTATTACTGATGGACAATTTAATGCAGCAATAGAAGAAAATTCAACAGTATATAAAGCTGCGCAAGATGCCATGAATGGTTCGGACCCTACAAATGGTGCTCTTTATTTCTATAATCCATCTAAAACTAAAAGTAAATGGTTATTTTCACTCCCTGTAGTTGCAACTATAGGAGAACATATATTTTCACTAGGGGAGGAAGAAAAATGATTGAAAAGATAGAAATAAAATTAAATAAATTAAAGAAAAAAGTAAATAAAAAAGTTTTAAATGTTGCAATTTTTATGACATTTGGAGCTTTAATTATATTTTCATTAGAAATGACTAATAATTTAAAAAGGCAAAAAAACTTAGTTCAAGACGAATATAACAAATCTATGTATCTTGCAGTTTCATATATAAATAATGTTGAGGTGGATTTAGCAAAATTGCTTGTTACTTCTACTCCTAAAATGAGTGCAGTTACACTTGCTGATATTTGGAAACAAGCCAATCTTGCAAAAGAATGTCTAGAGCAAATACCAGTAGGTCAAAATTCAATGGCAAATGCATCAAAATATTTAACTCAAGTAAGTGATTTTTCGTATACGTTAATGAAGCAGAATATTTCTGATATAAAATTAACAGAAGAGGAGTATGAAAAATTAAAACATATATATGAAGATTCAAGTATATTATCATCAAAGATGAGTGATATATATGATGATTTAAATGCTGGAAGAATAAAATGGGATGAATTAGAAAAGATTGGAAATGAAAAATTACCTGATAACGATATTTCAAATAGTATTTCTGAAGTTGGGAAAACTTTTCAAAATTATGAGGGGTTAATATATGATGGGGCTTTTTCTGATCATTTGTTATCATCAGAGCCAAAATTTTTATCGCAAAAAGAAATATCTGAGGATGATGCTAAAAAGTATATAGAGGAAGTCATTTTAAATGATGAAAAAATTGAGAAAATAGAGTTTAAAGGGGAATCTAATGGGAAAATAGAATTATATAATTTTGATGTTACTTTGGATTCAAAACAAAAAAGAACAATTAGTATAACTAAAAATGATTGCAAGTTATATCTTATGATTGGAGATAAGAAGGTAAAAGAACAAAATATAAGCGTTGACGAAGCCAAAAAAAGAGGAATGGAATTTTTAAATAAACTTGGAATAGATAATATGATAGAAACATATTATCAAAAGACAGAAAATATGATAGTTATAAATTACGCAGCTACACAAGATGGTGTTATACTTTATCCTGATTTAATTAAAGTAAAAATTTCACTTGATGATGGAAAAGTATACGGAGTAGAAGCAGCAGGATACATATTTAATCATACAACAAGAAATAATTTAAAGCCTAGTATATCACAGGAAAAAGCTAAAAGTATACTCAATTCTAGTTTAGAAATCATATCCTCAGACATGGCATTAATTCCTACAGAGTCAAATTCTGAAATTCTTACATATGAATTCAAAGGAAAAATAGATAATAGAGAATTTTTAATATATATAAATGCTGATAATGCAAGAGAGGAAAAAGTGCTTCTTGTTATTGATAATAAAAATGGAGTATTAACAATGTAATATTATGTTAAAAATATTCTTTAAATTTGCTAAATATTGACAAAATTTGCGTAATATTATACAATAATAACGTTGTTAAGAAGGGGGAATTTTTTATGGTAGATATATATATAACAGATCAAAAAACAAGAAATTTGAATAAAATTGAAAAACCAGTAAAAGGATGTTGGATTAATATGGTCTCCCCCACAGATAATGAAATTAGAAAAATAAGTAGATCAGTAAGAATAAAAGAACATCTACTTAGATATCCACTAGATATAGCAGAAAAAGCACATATTGATGTTGAAGATGAATCAATCCTTATTGTTGTAGATTCACCTGCCACAGAAATGAATGAAGGGGAAAAAATTTATACAACAATGCCTCTTGGAATGATAATTGTAAGAGATGAAATTTTAATAACAATATCTCAAGTAAGAATTAATTCTGTTTATAAAGTATTGAGTGAAAATAAATTTGGTGTTGAAACGGATAAAAAATCAAGGTTTACGTTTCAAATATTATATTGTATAGCTCAGGATTATATTAGATATCTTACATATATAAATAGAGATTTAGATAAATTTGAAAACAAAATGTTAAAATCAATGAGTAATAAAGAATTACTTAAAATGATGACTTTTGAAAAAACAATGGTATATTTTAACGCTTCTGTAAAAGGAAATCAAGTTGTTCTTGAAAAATTAAATAAGGGAAAAGTTTTACCATTATATGATGAAGATGAGGATATTCTTGAGGATACCCTTATAGAAAATAGACAAGCAATTGAAATGATTCAGACATATAGTGAAATATTAAATGGAATTGTTGAGATGTTTGGAACGGTAGTATCTAATAACTTAAATACTGTGATGAAATGGCTTACTTCAATAACACTTGTAATCTCAGTCCCAACAATGATTGCAAGTTTTCTTGGAATGAATGTTGATTTTCCATTTAATACAAGTACAATAGGATTTTATGGCGTAATTATAATTTCTATTTTAGTCACAGTTGTTATTACTTTTATTTTAAGAAAAAGGGATTTATTATAAATAATTTCTAAAACTTATTAACATATATTACAAAATTCGACAAATTATGTAAAATTTTGTGCAATTAATTACCTAAAGTACTTGACTTTTTTGAAATGTGATGGTATAATCTAAGAACGGTCAGCATAAAAAAACAAACAAATGGAGGTTTAGATATGATCGAAGTAAAAAAATTTTTTGGATTTGCCTTTGGGGGAAATAATGACTTTGGAGAAGAAATTGCGTTGAAGGAAAGTAAACTTATTGACTTTTCTTCTAAGCCAACTGGTGTTGGATTTGCAATAAGAAACAATCAGGAAGCTGACTTAAGCAATCAGAGTTCTATGGTAGCTTTGGTTACCGTATCAGCTGATATTGATTTAACAGTTGAATTTAAAACTGAAAAGTCAAATGGAACTCCTGAAGTCTCAAAAAGAATATGCCTGAAAAAAGGTGAAAATAATGTAACAGCATTAATTCCATCAGATTTATCATCACCTTTAAAAGAAATCGTGTTCTTTTTTGAAAGACATGAAAGAGAAGATGATGTTGAGATCAAATTTAATTATGTATCTTTTTTGAGATAAAAAGAGAGGTGCCTAGATATTTCTAGGCACCTTAAATTTGTTTATTAATCTTCTTCATCTTCACTTTTGTGGTGTTTACACCAATCATCTTTATCTACATCTTTTTTATCAAGTCTGCAAATTTCTCTTCTTTCGTCATAATTAATGCAGTTTTCACAAGTATCATATTTTCCTCTTCCCATAGTAACACCTCCTAAACATATATATTTATTATATCCAACTATTCAAAAAAATCAATAATATTTTAAAAAATGATATAAATTATTTAAAAGTATATGATATAATTATAGAAAGGGTGAGAAGAATATGATAATAGTTGATAAAAAGATAAGGAACTGTGAAGAGGAGTATCTTAAGTCTCTTGGATACAACATATGGAAAGTTGAAAATTCAAATAATGTATATGATGAAATATCTAGTCATGCAGACATATTTTTTACTAAACTAAATGATAAAATAGTAGTTGAACCTACCTTTTATGATAAATTAAATAGTTGTTATGATAAATGCATAAAAGGTAATAGTATATTAAAAGAAGAATACCCATTTGATATAGCATATAACGTTTGTCAAATAGGAAGGAATGTCATACATAATTTTAAATATACCGACAAAAAAGTAATGGAGATAATAAAAGATGAGAAATTAAATATGATAAATATAAATCAAGGGTATAGTAATTGTAGTATTGCTGTAATAGATGAAAATAGTGCAATAGTTACTGATAAAAAAATAGCAGATATTCTAAAGAAAAACAATATTGATGTGCTTCTAATAGAAGATAAATTTGATATAAAATTACTAAAAAATAATAATGAGTATTCAAATATGTCAGGATTTATTGGGGGATGTATTGCAAGACTTGATGATAAGGTTATAATATTTGGAGATAGAAAATATATAGATAGAAATAATAAAATTGAAGAATTTATAAAGAGAAGAAAATTAAAATTAGTTGATTTTAAGAATATTCCTGTTATAGATTATGGCGGAATAGTGAGTATTTAGGATATATGTATTATACAATATTTGTATAAAAATAATTAATTTAATGTAGTACATAATTTTTAGGTACTTTATTTTTTTCCTTTACTAATTTATTAGAAAAATATTTTATTGTTTCATTTATTAAATTTTCATTGCACTTTATACTAAAAATTGATATAATATTGTGGTATAAACAAAAGTTTGAAAAGAGGTATTATATGAGCAATTTATTAGATAAATTAAATGATAAACAAAGAGAAGCAGCAAGCTACACTGACGGACCACTTTTAATACTTGCAGGTGCAGGAAGTGGAAAAACTCGTGTACTTACATATAAAATAGCATATCTATTAGAACAAAATATTGTAAAGCCATGGGAAATTTTAGCTATTACATTTACAAATAAAGCAGCAAAAGAGATGAAAGAAAGAGTATTATCACTTGTAGAAGAAAATGCAAATGATATTTGGCTTGGGACATTTCATTCAGTTTGTGTAAGAATTCTAAAAAGAGAAATAGAGCTTTTAGGGTATTCTAGAGATTTTAATATATTTGATGAATTAGATAAAGAAAAGGTTATAAAAGAAGTGTTAAAGAAATTAAATATATCCGATAAAGAATATCCAGTGTCATATATAAAATATGAAATATCAAGAGCAAAAGATAATATGAAAGGGCCAGAAGAGTATTTAACAGAAGCATCTGGAGATTTTAGAAAAGAAAAGGTAGCACAAGTATATATTTCATATCAAGAACTGTTAAAGAAAAATAATGCGATTGATTTTGATGATATAATAATGTTAACTGTAAAAGTGTTTATGAATAATCCAGATAGGTTAGAATATTATCAAAACAAATTTAAATACATATTAGTTGATGAGTATCAGGATACAAATAAAATACAATTTTTGTTAATATCTTTACTTTCAGCAGCACATGGAAATATATGTGTAGTTGGTGATGAATCACAAAGTATATATGGCTTTAGAGGGGCAGATATTTCAAATATACTAAATTTTGAGAAAGAATTTCCAAATGCTAAAATTGTAAAATTAGAAGAAAATTATAGAAGTACAAAAACTATACTTGAGGCAGCAAATCAGGTAATAAAAAATAATAAATCAAAAATTGATAAAAAACTTTGGACAGAGAATAAACAAGGGGATAAAATAGTATATAATACTTTGTCAAATGAATATGAAGAAGTAGAATATATTGTTGATAAAATAGATGAAATATGTAAAAAAGAAAATAAGACATATTCTGATTTTGCTGTCTTGTTTAGAACTAATGCACAAGCTCGTGTACTTGAAGAAGTATTTATGAGATCAGGTACACCATATAGATTAATTGGTGGTATAAAATTCTATGCAAGAAAAGAAATAAAGGATATTACAAGTTATCTTAAATTCATTCAGAATCCAAATGATAATATATCCCTAAGAAGAATAATAAATGAACCAAAAAGAGGAATTGGAAATACAGCTTTAGATAGATTAGATGAAATTGCAGCTGCTAACAATACTTCTATATATAACGTAATCAAAGATAGTGATAATTTAGTTGGAATTAGAAGTGCTGGAAATATAATAATGTTTAGGGATATGATGGAAGACCTTATTTCTAAAAAAGATACTATGCCAGTATCAGAATATATAAAATTAGTACTAAAGAACTCTGGATATGAAGCTATGCTAAATGAAACTGAAGACAAGGAAAGTGAAATGAGATTTGATAATCTTATGGAATTTATTGGCGTTGCTATGGAATTTGAAAAAGAAAATGCAGATAATACACTTGCTGATTTCTTAGATAGCATTGCTTTGGTATCTGATGTAGATAGTTTAGAAGAAGGTGCAGAAGCTGTTACTCTTATGACTATGCATAGTGCTAAGGGCCTTGAATTTAACGTTGTATTTTTAGTTGGTATGGAAGAGGGACTTTTCCCATCTAAAAAATCTATAGAAGAAGACGAGTCTACTGAAGAAGAAAGAAGGCTTTGTTATGTTGGAATAACAAGGGCAAAAGAAAAATTGTTCCTTACAAATACAAATAAAAGAACACTTTATGGTATGACAACATACTCTTATCCTTCAAGATTTATAGATGAAATATCAGAAGAACTTCTTGACGAGGATTCTAGGGATAACATTCACAAAAATAATAAGAAAAAAGAAAAAAATATTGATAACGAATATACTAAAGTTCAAGGTGTTCTTTCAAATATTGGTAGTGGATATGGAAAAATAGATTCTAAGGTATCTAAAAAGGCAAGCTTTGGTATGAGTGTTGACAACTTCTTAAAAAATATAACTGGTAATACAAATAGAGTTGTCACTGAAAAGAAAAACGTAAATTATACGGTAGGAATGAGGATAAAGCATAAAAAATTTGGAGAAGGAATTATACAAAATATTGAAGCTGAAGGAGATGATTTTAAGCTAGAAATTATGTTTGATAAATATGGTTTTAAAAGACTTATGGCAAATTACACACCACTTGAAGTTTTAGAAATATAAGGAGCAATAAATATAATTTAAATATAGGAATGAAAGGAGTAATAAAATGCCATCTTGGAAAATACATGCACAAGTTGCAAATAAGTTAAATAGTAAGTTAAATTATTATGAAGATAAGGATAAATTTTTACTTGGAAATATACTCCCTGATATGTATGGAGGGCATGTTGTAAAAAATGTGTCAAAGATTATTGAATATCAGGTAAGTCATTATAGGGAGTATACTATAATAAATGGAGGAAAATTTTGTCTTCCAGATTATGAGACATTTAAAAATGTTCATTTGGATGATATTCAAGATCCTCTTATACTAGGATATTTAGTACATTTAATGACAGATTATTATTTTAATAAATATACATATACAAACAAGGTTTTACTTGATAATTCAGGGGAAGTTTGTGGTATTAAAACAAAAAGAAATGAAATTTTAGAGTGTAATAGAAACACAATGATAAGAATTAAACAAGAAGATTTTAATTCTTTTGAAAAAGTATTAAATATTGATAATGTGAGTATAGCATACACTTCAAATATTTTAGACTCTCTTTCAAAATTAAAAACATTTGAGGTAGAGCAAAAGGATATTATAAAAGTAATTAATTATTTTAATTCTTTAAGTGCTTCTGCAGATAATAATGTAAAAGTACCACTTATACTTTATTCAAAAGAGATGTTAAATGAAATGATTGATGATTGTGTTAACTTTATATTTGAATATATCACTTCAACTATTATTAAATGTAACTAGAAGTATTATATAATATTTAATATTTGAAACAATCATAATTTATAGTAAAAAAAATAAAATGTATAAAGGAGAAATAGCGTGAAAGATATATATGTTATAGATGTTATAGAAAAATGCGGTGGAAGGCTTGTATGTGGGGATAATAATGCAATATGTGATAATTTTAAAATAGATACAAGAGAAATTAAAGAAAATGATACTTTTGTTGGAATAAAAGGCGAAAATTTTGATGGAAATGCTATGTATGAAAAAGCATTTGAAAATGGAGCTAGTACTTGTATCTTGCAGGGAATAGAGATTGATGACAATTGTATAGAAAAGTACAAGAATAAAAATATAATAATTGTAAAAGATACTATAAAAGCTTTAGGATTACTTGCAAAATACAAAAGAGAAATGTTTAATATTCCTGTAGTTGGTGTTACAGGTAGTGTTGGAAAAACAAGTACGAAGGATATTATTGCAAGTGTTATTTCTAAAAAATATAATACACTAAAAACAGAAGGTAATTTTAATAGCGATATAGGACTTCCGTTAACAATATTAAGGCTTAAAGAGGAACATGAAGCAGCTGTAATAGAAATGGGAATGAATCATAAAGGTGAAATTGATTATCTATCTAATATTGCAGAACCTACCGTATCTGTTATAACAAATGTTGGAACTTCGCATATAGGAAATTTGGGCTCAAGAGAGAATATTTTAAAAGCAAAACTTGAAATATTAAATGGCATGAAAGAAAATGGAGTACTTGTATATAACAATGATAATGATATGTTAAATAATAATAAAGATTTATTTAAAAAATATAAAAGTATTGGATTTGGAATAGATAATCATTCTGATGTTATGGCTTTAAATATAAATATTGGTACAAATAGTAGTAGTTTTGATGTAAGTTTTAATAATAATAAATATAATATTAATGTGCCTGTATCAGGAAAACACTTTGTATATAACGCCCTTTGTGCAATTTGTGTAGGTAGAGAAGTTGGAATTGATATAAACGATATAATAACAGGAATAAATGAATTCTCTCTTACAAAAAATAGAATGGAAGTAGATAATTTTAAAGATAATATCACTATAATAAATGACGCATATAACGCAAGTTACGATTCAATGAAGGCAGCCCTTGAATTTTTAGGAAGCTTTAAAGATAAATACAAAATTGCAGTTTTAGGCGATATGCTAGAACTTGGTGAATTTTCAAACGAACTTCATTTAAAAGTAGGAAAAAGTGTATATGAAAATAACATAGATTTACTTGTAACAGTAGGAGATTATTCTAAAAAAATTGCTGAAGGAGCACGTATTTTAGGTATGCCTGAAGAAAATGTTAAAAGTGTGGATAATAATAGTGATGCAATTAAATTTTTAGAAAAAGTAATTATTGGAAATTCGGCGATATTGCTTAAGGCATCTAATTCAATGAAATTTAGTGAAATATATAACGAGATATCAAAAAAATTAAAATAAGGTGAGAGTATGAAAAAAGTGGTAGTAATATTTGGTGGCATATCAACGGAACATGATGTATCTGTTATATCCGCAAAGTCAGTTATAAAAAACATAGATAAAGAAAAATATATTGTAAGCGGGATATATATTGATAAATATGGATGTTGGTATAAAGTTGATTTTAATAAAGAGTATGAATTTAACATTCCAGAAAGTATCATAAAATTAGAAAATATTACTACTTATTTGAAAGATTTTGATGTTGCTTTTCCTGTTTTACATGGATTATACGGGGAAGATGGAAAAATACAGGGAATGTTTGAAATGCTTAATATTCCATATGTTGGTTGTAACGTGCTTTCATCAGCTATTGCTATGGATAAAGTTTATCAAAAAAAATTATTTAAGCAGACTGGGATTAAACAAACGAAGTATGTATATTTAAGATATGATAATAATAAATATATATATGTTGATGATATGTTTAATGAAACAGAGATGGATATTTACAAAATATCTGACAATATAATACATTTACTTAAATTTCCTATGTTTGTAAAGCCTTCAAACTCGGGCTCTTCAGTTGGAATAAGTAAAGTTCAAAATAAAGAGGAACTAATAAAAGCAATATACATTGCAAGTAAATATGATAGGAAAATCCTTATAGAAGAGGAAATTGATGGAAGAGAATTAGAGTGTGGAGTGTTAGAAGATAAGGATGTTATAACATCAAGTATAGGAGAAGTTATCTCAGCAGGAAAATTTTATGATTATGATTCTAAGTATAATAATAAAGAATCTAAGTGTATAATTCCAGCAGATATTTCAAAGAAAGTTGAAATTGAAATAAAAAATATAGCTAAAAAAGCTTTTAGAATAATTGATGGAAAAGATATTTCTCGTATCGATTTCTTCTTAGATAAAGAAAATAATATATATTTAAACGAAATAAATACAATGCCAGGATTTACAAATATTAGTATGTATCCTAAATTATTTGAAAATACAGGGCTTTCGTATAGTAAATTGTTAGGTATATTAATAGAAAATGCGGTAAAGTAAGAAAATAAATAGATATATTTATATTTCATTTAATACTTTGTATAAAATTAATTTTGACATATTTTTTATATTTCAGAAAATTATTTTTTTATGTAAAAATAATTTTTTAAATCAGAAAGTTATTTCTAATTTAAAAAATAACTTGACAAATAAAAAATATAAGTATATACTTAATATAGGTGATTAATTTGTTAAAAAGAGAGAGGTATTTATCAAGGATTAGAGGTTTTTATGATAGCGACCTTATAAAAATTTTAGTTGGAATAAGAAGATGTGGTAAATCTGTAATATTAAAACAAATAATGAATGAACTAAAAGAACGAGGAGTGAATGATAGACATATTATCTATGTAAATTTTGAATTTATAGAATATGAAAATCTTCAAGACTATAGAGAATTAAATAAATATTTAAAAGAGAAAATAGTGGACGAAAAAAAGTATTATATATTCTTAGATGAAATTCAAAAAGTAACTAAGTTTGAAGAAGTTATTAATTCACTAAGAGCATCTATAGAAAATATAAGTATATTTATTACAGGTTCAAATAGTAAATTATTATCAAATGAGTTATCAACTGTTTTATCTGGAAGGTATGTATTATTTAATATATATCCATTAAGTTATAAAGAATTTGTAGAGATAACAGGTAAAGATGGTAAGAATGATGAAACTTTTTGGAATTTTGTTAAATGGGGAGGACTTCCTAATAGAACTCAATTTACAGATGAAAATAATATAAAAGATTATTTACATAGTGTATTTGATTCTATTATTCTAAGGGATGTGGTTGATAGATTTGGCTTTAAAGATACAATATTATTTGATTTGTTATTACAGTACATTGTAGATATAACAGGTCGTGAATTTTCTGCTGAAAATGTTATAAAATTTTTGAAGAGCGAAGGAAAATTTATATCAACAGCAACATTATATATATATTTAGATGCACTATGTAAGGCTTTGATAATAAAAAAAATATATAGATATGATATTCATGGAAAAGCAGTATTAAAAACTTTAAATAAATACTATATGACAGATTTGGGAATAGCTCAAATAAAAAACAATAATTTTGAAATAAATAAAGCTTTTGCAATTGAAAATGTTGTTTACAACGAGTTATTAATAAGAGGATATGATGTATATATTGGAAAAACAAAGGATGGAGAAATTGATTTTATTGCAACTAATAATAAAGAAAAATTATATTTTCAAGTTGCCTATTTAGTAGAACAAACTAAAACTAAGATTAGAGAATTTGGAGCATTTAAAGAAATAAATGACAATTATCCTAAATATGTTCTTTCACTTGATAGAGCAAATTTTTCTGAGGATGGAATAATACATAAAAATATAATTGATTGGTTATTAGATATTTAGTATTAAAATAAGAAAATTATATATTAGTAATAAAATAAGGTAAATGTCAGATTTAGATACATACCTTATTTTTTGATTATAATTTTAAAAATTGTTTAATAATATATTTTGGTATATTTTCAAGCAATTAAAAACTGTTATAATAAAAAAGTTAGTATATTTTAAAATTAATATTCACAAAATTATAAATATATTGTATAATATAGATGTTGAGGTGGATATTAGATGAAAGAATTAAAAAGATGTATAATACCACTAATATTTACAATTGTAGTATTAGTGATGTTTTTTAATATAAATAAAATAAAAGGAAATACAAACTCAGATAATGCAGGTCTTGTAATTTATGGAGATAATATAAAAGCAAATTATGAGCCATTTGTAAAAGACGGAGGATTATATATATCCGTAGATACAATTTCAAAAACAATTGATAAAAATATATACTATGATACAGTAGCAACTAAAGTTATAGTAACAACCGATGATAAAGTTGTAAAATTAAAAATAGATGAAAAAAAAATATCTAAAAATTTTGAATATGTTGATATAGATACTCCGGCAAGAATTGTTAATGGACAACCATACATTGATATTAATCTTTTAAAGGAAGAATATAATATTAAAACTGAATATAACGATAAATCAAATACAATCGTAGTTGATAAATTAAGTACAAGTGATATTCCTGTAAATTATAACTTAGTAAATGTTTACTCTGATATATCAACTAAATCAGATGTACTTGATATGTTAAATACAAGTGATAAGGTTACTGTTTATGCAGATAGTTTAGAACATAAAAGCTGGTATAAGGTTAAAACAGATAAAGGTGTTGTAGGTTATATTTCTAAAAATAACATTACATTACCTGATGGAAGTTCACCAGAAAGTGATGAAGAACAAGTTGGAGAAAATGCTAATAAAGATAAAATTGTAATGTTTTGGCAATATGGAAGTAATTTGAATACACTTGGTGATAAAAAGATTGATGGAGTAAATGTAGTATCTCCAACATGGTACGAGCTAAAAAATACAAGTGGAGAAATTACATCAAAGTTTAGCAGTAGCTATTATTCAAAGGCAAAAGAATATGGGTATAAAATTTGGCCAATAATAACTAATGGAATAGACTCAACAAATTATTCTGCAAGTGATACATCAGCTCTTTTAAAAAGTGAATATAATAGAGAGAAGTTTATAAAAAATATAAGAGACATTGCGAAAAAAGATAAATTAGACGGAATTAATATTGACTTTGAGTCAATGAAAGACGAAGATAGAGATTTATATACTCAGTTTATACGTGAACTTACACCAATACTTAGAAATGAAGGTATTACTGTATCAGTAGATTTTTATTTCGTAAGGTATATCGATAGACAAAGAATAGGAGAAGCTGTTGACTATGTGGCCCTTATGGGATATGACCAAAAAGGCTCTTGGTCAAATGAGGCAGGATCTATTTCTAAAGTATCAGAAGTTGAAAACCAAATTAATTCTTTAATAAATGATTCAAAAATACCTTCAGATAAAATAATACTTGGAGTTCCATTCTATACAAGGCTTTGGACTGTAAAAAATGCAACAGAAAAACCAAGTAGTAAAATATATTCAATGCAAGATTGTCAAGATTTCTTATCAAGAAATGATGTTGCAACAGTATGGGATGAAGATGCAGGACAAAATTATGCAGAAGTTGTGAAAGGTGAGCTTACATACAAGCTATGGCTTGAAGATAAAGAATCAATGAGAAAAAGAGTTGAGCTTGTAAACAAATACAATTTAGCAGGAATATCTGCTTGGCAAAAGGGACTAGAAACAAGTGATACATGGCAGGTTATAACAGGTAATTTAAAGTAAATTATATATAATACGTAAATAATACCACTTAAATTTTTAAGTGGTATTATTTAGAGAAGGAGATAATAATTAAAATGGAAATAGCTATAATTAGTGTATCAATAATTTGTATTATGATATTAATATATGGATCGACATATATTAATATGTTAGATAAGAATAAGATATTTAATTTAAGTAAGAGTGCAAAAAAAATTATTAAAAATCAAGATAAAGCTGTAATTACTACCGAACTTTCTGTTACAATTTTGGAGTTTGTAATATCTGGAATAGTTGTTGAAAAATACGGAATGCCACTTATAAATAATTTTTCTCACCAATTTTCTAACACAACGTTTAATTTGATAAAGTATGCAACAATTTTAATATTAACAATTGTTGCAACGTATATAACAATGATAATGGGAACATATATACCTAAGCATTTAGCATTAACAAGAAAACCAAAAAAAGTAAATATAATTGCAATATATATGTTTGAAATTGTATCAAAACTTTTACTTCCTTTATCGTTTATTGCAACCATTTTGGATGATTCATATCATAAAAGAAAAGATAAAAGTGAAGATTTGTTATATATGAAAGACGAAATTAAACATTTTACAAATGTAGAATATCACAAAGGCAGTATAAACAAAACAGAAAAAGAAATCATGGAAAGAGTTGCAACATCGTTTAAGATACCTGTATCTGAAATTATGAATCCAATAGAAAAATCAGCTAGTGTAAAAATTAAAGATTCTTTTTATAAAATTATGAAGAAATTCAAAGATACAACATACTCAAGATTACTAGTATATGATGGTAATAATCAAACTATATTAGGAGCGTTATACGTAAAAGACACGCTTAATAATTATGAAAATTTAAAGACTGGAAAGATTAAAGTTGAGAGCATATTAAGACATCCACTTGTAGTAGACGATAACAATACGGCACACAGAGTGTATATGAAAATGAAAAAAAATAAAATGCACCTTGCTCTTGTAAAAAATAGTAAAAACAATATAATTGGGATGCTGACTTTTGAGGATATTTTAGAGGAAATACTTGGCATAATAGACGATGAGTATGTTCACTAAATGTAAAAAAATAAAGTAGAAATATAGCCCGAAAAAAATAACTTTAAAATCAATTGATAGAATGAAAATACTATGATATAATATTTGATGATTTAATATGATGTGTAGGAGTGAAAAATGTTAATAAAACCAGAAGATATAAACAAAGTTCTTGAATTAAGTGGAAATGCAGTTTCAACAAGAGGAAAAAAATATTTTGAAAAATCAAAGGTAAAAGTTGCAAAATTAGATATGGAAGATGATGAAAATTTTACTTCAAAGTCATATGTTGAAGGAACATATATATATGATGTAAATGTATCAAAAAAAGATAATCATATATCATATAGTTGCAATTGCCCTGCATATGCATCTTCTAAACCTTGTAAGCATATTGTTGCTGCAATATTTAATATGTATGTAAATGAAGATGAATATTTATTTGGAAATAAAAACAAAAAAGAAACTATAGATGAAGCAAAACTATATAATGGCTATTCAAATAAGATTACACAGATTAATACAAAAAGTAAGATAATTTCATATTATGAAAATCTTGAAATGCCTTCTAAAATAGAAAGTAAGAATGTAAATTTAATTCCAATACTAGAATTTGATGACTTACATAATAATTTTAATGTATTTTTTAGTATTGGCCAAGATAGAATGTATAAATTAAAAAATTTGCAAGAATTTTATGAAAATATGAGAAAAAAACAAATATATAAGTATGGTGCAAAACTTGAATTTAAGCATGAAATTCAAAATTTTAATTCTTCATCAAGAGATTTAGTAAAGTTTATTATAAAAAGATTCGGAGAATACGAAGAATATGCTAAAATGGGAAGTTATTATTTTACAATAGCTTCAGCATATAAATCTGTTATGAAATTAGATTTTGGAGCACTCGACGACTTTTTTGACATATATAAATCTAAAAAGATTCTAATGAAGATGTATGGGAAAGATGATGTATTACTTGAGCTAGTTGAGGAAAATCCTGAGGTAAAATTTGATGTACAAAAGTCTAAATTAGGACTTTTTGTATCTCTTTATGACGATGATTGTCATTTAATCGAAGGTCAAGAGTATATCTATGTACTAAATAAGGACAAGTTATATAGATGTACAGAAGATTTCAGAAAAAATGTATATCCTATGTTAAAGGAGTTTAGCAAGAAAAATTTAAATACTATAAGAGTGACAGAGAATGACTGTACAAGTTTTTGTGAATATGTAATTCCAAGATTATCTAAATGTTGTAAAGTAGATGTACCAGATAATGTTATTGAAAAGTATAAATCAGAAGAATTAACTGTAAAGGCATATCTTGATTTAGATCAAAATCAGGACATTGTATGTGATATAAAGTATTGTTATTTAGAAAATGAATTTAATCCATTTAATGAAAAAGAAATATTAAATGTAAGATGTAATAGAAATGCACTAAAAGAAAAAAAAGCAAGTTATATATTTAGAGAGTGCAAATTTGAGATAGATACAAAAAAGCATAACCTATATATCAGTAATGAAAATTCAATATATGATTTTTTAACTCATGGTTTGGATGTATTTAATGAAAATTTTGATGTTTATGTAACTGATAATTTAAAGAAAAGAAAAGTAATCGCGCCAAAAAGTTTTTCTATTGGTGTAAAGGTAAATAATGGACTTCTTGATATAGATATGTCCAATTTAAGTTTTTCAGAAAAAGAATTAAAAAGTGTATTAAAGTCATATAAGCTAAAGAAAAAATATCATAGATTAAAAGATGGTACTTTTGTGAACTTAGAGTCAAATGGATTTGAAAGTTTAGAAAATATAATTGATTCGTTAAATATATCTGTAGATGATATAAAAAATAAAGAGGTACAGGTTCCAAAGTATAGGGCACTTTATTTAGATAAACTTGCAAGTAGTGGAAAAATTAGTATAAATAAAGATAAAAAATTTGATGATATTATACTTGGTATAGCAAATTCTAAGGATGAAAATTTTGAAGTCCCTTGTAATTTTAAAGGGAACCTTAGAGATTATCAAAAGGTAGGCTTTAACTGGCTTAAGGTTTTAGATAAATATAATTTTGGTGGAATACTTGCAGATGAAATGGGACTTGGTAAAACAATTCAGTTAATAGCAATGTTTTTAGATGCTAAAAATACAAGTAAAAATAGAGAGACATCCATAGTTGTATGTCCAAGTTCGTTATATTTGAATTGGGAAAACGAAATAAATAAATTTGCACCTGATTTAGACGTTGTTGTTATAACTGGTCAGGCAAGGGAGAGAAAAGAAAAAATACAAAAAATAAATAATTATGATGTTGCTATAACATCATATGATATGTTAAAAAGGGATATTGAGGAATATACTAAGTATAATTTTAGATATGTTGTTGCAGATGAGGCACAATATATAAAAAATAACAATACGCAGAATGCAAAAGCTTTGAAAAAATTAAATGGTATTACTAAATTTGCACTTACAGGAACACCTATTGAAAATTCTTTAGCAGAATTATGGTCAATATTTGACTTTTGTATGCCAGGTTATTTATATTCATATTCTAAATTTAAAGAAAATTATGAAGCACCTATAATTAAAGATAGTAACCAAAGTGTAATGGAAAAGCTAAGAATGCAAGTTATGCCATTTATTTTAAGACGTGTAAAAAAAGAAGTATTAAAAGAATTGCCTGAAAAAACTGAAACAGTGTTATATAGTGATATGGAAACAGAACAAAGAAAAGTTTATGAGTCATATTTATTAAAGGCAAAAGAAGATATGGAAGAATTATCTGAAACTTCAGGCTTTGAAAAGAATAAAATAAAAATTCTTGCTCTTATTACAAAGTTAAGACAAATATGTTGTCATCCATCACTTTTTGTTTCAAATTATGATGGGGAGTCTGCAAAATTAAATCAATGTTTAGAAGTAGTAAATGACGCTATTTCTTCTGGACATAAAGTTTTACTTTTCTCACAATTTACTTCAATGCTTGATATTATAAAAAAAGAACTTGATAAAAGAAAAATAGAATATATGGAACTTACAGGAAAGACTAAAGCTGATGATAGAATTGATATGGTAAATAAATTTAACATAGAAAATAATGTTAATCTTTTCCTTATATCACTTAAAGCTGGGGGTACGGGTCTTAATCTTGTCGGTGCTGATGTTGTTATTCATTTTGATCCGTGGTGGAATTTGTCAGTACAAAATCAAGCTACAGATAGAGCACATAGAATTGGTCAAAAGAAAAATGTTCAAGTGTTTAAGCTAATAGCTAAAGATACTATTGAAGAAAAAATTGAAAAATTGCAGGAAAAGAAAATGAATATTGCAAATAAAATTGTAAAAGAAGGGGAAAGTTTTATTAATAAAATGTCTAAAGAGGATATTATGAAACTTTTTGAATAATATATCTAGTTAGTATAATATAATAAAAATTATATAAAAAAAAAGGGGTGGGTTGTCTCATCCTTTATTTTTATATATTTTTTTCATAGCTAACTACAATCATTTTTTTCTTCACAAGTCATTTATTTAATTTTTTATGTATATTTGAATTTCTTATATTAAATTTTCTAAAAATTGTTTTATAACTCTGCCTTTTCTATTTTTATCCAAACATGTTTTTGTATTTTAGTTACCTTTTTTGCTAAAATTAGTGTTTTTATTTATAGTATTTTACTAATTTTCTACAATTCTTTTAGTATAGGTGTAGTAAACTATATAAAAAAGAGGTGAGCATATGTTAGATGAAATAATTAAAGTTCTACCATGCAGTATTTCAAAAGAAATTTTAAATATAGGAGCAAGAGAGGGAATAACTGAAATTAGACTTAGAGCTGGAAAAAGGGGAATAGTAATTGCTTCAAAAACAGAAATATTACTTTCATGCGTAATTACAATAAAAGATTTATTGGATATATTGGTAAATATATCTAGAAATTCAATATATGCTATACAAAATGATATAAATAGCGGCTTTGTCGTTATAAAAGGTGGACATAGGGTTGGAATATGTGGAGAAGTTGTTTTGCAGGATTCTAAGATAAAAAATATAAAAAATATAAATAGTATGAATATAAGAGTGGCAAGGCAAGTAATTGGTTGTGCTGATAAATTAATTCCATATGTAATTAATAATAATATGTTTTCAAATACATTAATTGTTTCACCTCCAGGATGTGGTAAAACAACCATGTTAAGAGATTTAATTAGACAAATAAGTAGTGGAATAGAAATAATGAAATTTAATGGAGTAAATGTAGGTCTTGTAGATGAAAGGGGAGAGATAGCATCTGTATCTAATGGTATGGTTAATTTAGATGTTGGAATTAGAACAGATGTCATATCCAATTGCCCTAAATACATAGGAATGGAAATGCTTGTAAGAAGTATGGGACTTGCAGTAATTGCAACTGATGAGATAGGAACAAATAAAGATATAGATGCAATTGAGTATGCTGCACTTAGCGGTGTAGGCCTTGTATTTACGATGCATGGAAGAAATATAGAGGATATAACTAGAAAAACAGGTATATCTAAATTAATAAATGAAGGGTATTTTGAAAATATAGTAATATTATCAAATAGAAATGGACCAGGTACAATTGAAGATATACATAAATTTAAAAATAACAAAATGGAGGTATGTGGATGATAGTTATAAAAATAATAATATCGATTCTTATTGTCGCTCTTACAGCATATATTGGCTCGTCTAAATCCAGAAAATTAAAAGAAAGAGAATATGTTTTAAGAGAAATGGTAACTTTTTTAAAATTAGTTGAAAATGAAATAAAATATATGATGAATATACTTCCAAATGCATATGAAATTGCAAGGCAAAAGCTAAATACTGAACTTAAGATAAAAATAGGGCAAATAGTAGTTGATATGTTAGATAGTAATAATATGACATATATTGAAGGAAGTATCGAAAAAAATATATCTGAAGTAGAAAGTTTAGAAAAGTATGATAAAGATATAATAATATCTACTCTTAAGAATTTGGGTAGAAGTGATATTGAAGGACAAATAAATATTATACAAAATACAATAAATATATTAGAAAATCAAATAAATGAAGCAAATGAAATAAAAAATACTAACTCGAAATTATACAGAACTATAGGAATTATATCTGGACTTATGCTTGTAATCATATTTATATAAAATTAAGAGGTGGAATATGGATATTGATTTATTGTTTAAAATAGCAGGAATTGGTATTTTAGTAGCAGTTTTAAATCAAGTACTAAGTAAAGCAGGAAGAGAAGATCAAGCAATGATGACAACACTTACTGGAGTTATTATAGTTCTTATGCTTGTAATAACACAAATAAGTACACTTTTTGAAACTGTAAGAACTGTATTTAAATTGTAGGTGATTTGATGGAAGTAATTAAGATAGTTGGCATATCTATTTTTGCAGTTATTATGATTATAATATTAAAAAACTATAGACCTGAAATGGCACTGGTTCTTTCAATTATTACAGGTATAGGAATAATGCTCTATGCTATATCTAAAATGTCATCTGTCATTAATGTGTTAAATGATCTAGTTTCTAAATCTGGAGTTAATACTGATTTTTTATTAATTATAATTAAAGTAATAGGAATTGCATATATAGTTGAATTTGGTAAAAATGTATGTATTGATGCTGGGCAAAGTAGTATTGCAACAAAACTTGAAATGGCAGGTAAGGTTGTAATTGTAGTTTTAACTATTCCTCTTATAAGTTCACTTGTAAATGTACTAGTAGGTTTGGTGTAATTTATGAATAAGGTAGTAAAGAAAAAATTTAGACAACATTTAAGCAAGATATTTATACTTATTATTACTTGCTTTTTAATCCTTAAGACAAATTTTGTATTTGCCAGTGAAGTATTTACTAGTAATACTAGTACTGATGATGTATCAAAAACAACAGAGGAAGTTACTAATAATATAACAGAGAGTACAAGAAAAACATATAATTTGGATGAATATATTGATACCATAAATAATTCTGTAAATGAAAATTTGGGACAAGAAATAGATTTTAAAAATATAGCAAATGAACTTTTAAATAAAAATGATATTAATCATAAAAATTTATTTACAAAATTGCTAGAAATATTTGCAAGTGAAGTTTCTTCAGCAATAAAAGGAACAGTTACTATATTTATAATTGTTATAATAATGGCAATATTATCAAATTTAGAACTTGATAATAAAAGTGATATTACACGTATAGCACATCTTGCATGCTTTATTGTAATTGCAACAATTACAGTTACAACATTTGTACAAACTGTAAATATGTTAAAGACTACAATAAATACAATGGGAACTTTAATGCAAGTAATATCACCATTTTTACTATCAGTACTGATTGCAACAGGAAAAATCTCTACTACAGGAATTATACAACCTTTGCTGCTATTTTTAGCAAGTTCTGTTGGATTTATTGTTACGTATTTTGTAATTCCACTTTTGTCAATTTCTGTGGCGTTTAATGTAATATGTAGTATATCTGAAAATATTAGATTAGAGAAATTATCAAAATTTTTTTCCAACGTTTCACTATGGACAATAGGAGTAGTACTTACAGTATTTTTAGGAGTATTATCGCTTGAGACATCACTTAGTTCATCTGTTGATTCATTAAGCGTTAAAACAACACAGGCTGCAGTTTCTAACTTTGTTCCAGTAGTTGGAAAGTTTTTTTCAGACAGTTTTGAAGTGGTAGTTGGAGCTACAAAAATAATTGGAAAAACTGGTGGAATTATTGGAATTTTAGGTATAGTGATAGTAGGGATTATTCCAATATTTAAGATTACAAGTATTATGGTTATATATATGTTATTAGCTGCATTTGTTGAGATGATAACAACAGATAAACTTATTTTAAAATATTTATCTGGATTTGTAAATGTGTATAAAACAATGCTGGGTATTTTAATTGGTGTAGTTATTTTATTTGTAATTTCTACAGGGATAATTCTTAATTTAGTAAATAGTATAGTGACTTAACAAAAGAAAAGAGGTAATTTATATGGTTGAAATTTTTAGAAATTGGATTGTTTCAATGTTATGTTTAGGAATACTAATTGTAATAGTGCAATTGGTTGTCCCTAAAACAAATTTAAGAAAGTACATTTATAGTCTTGTTGGGATAATTACGGTAATAACTATAGTTTCACCTGTAGTTGATTTATTAAAAAATGGAAATGTAAGGGCAAGTATCGATAGTATACTAAATACAGTAAGTCCCGATGAAAATAATATAGTTAGTGTAAATTCTGAGGGGTTAGATAACAAAAATGATGAACTTGTTAAAGCCCAGTTTATACAGAATTTAAAAAGTGATGTTATGTTTAAACTTGCTCACAAGGATATTGTTGTAAATAATATAAACATAGTTGTTGATGATGAGTATAACGTAACGAAAATAGAACTTAATATTGCTAAATTAGATAATGAAAAAACGGATCTTGGATCAGTAAATGAAGTTGTTAGATATATAAACAGTGAGTATGATATAGACTATTCTAAAATAAGTGTTGTAGAGGAGGGAGAATAGTTTTGAATAATCAGTTGGAAGTTATAAAATCTGCTTTTAAAGATAAAAAGAAAAGAACGCAAAATTTGATATTATTAGTTGTTCTTTTAGTTATTTTACTTATATCATGTAATTATATTTTTAAATCAGATGATAAAACAAATAAAAGTATTAGTAATAGTACAAGTAGTAATAGTAATATAAATGGTAGTGAGGAAAGTAGTAATTCTAAAATTTCTGTAAGTAATTCGGATTTAGAAAATAAGTTGAGTGTGATTTTATCCCAAATACAAGGAATAAGTGATGTTTCAATTGTACTATCATATTCACAAGAAGAAAAACAAAATGTTGTATATAACACTAAAGAGGAACAGTCTGGCGATAAAAGTACAACTGAAAAAGTTGTAGCATATAACGAGAAAAGTGGAAGTAAGTCTGCTATTGTTGAAAGTGTGGAATGTCCAAAGGTTGAAGGTGCTATTGTTGTTGCAAAAGGAGCAAGTAGTGTTGATTTACGTTCAAAAATTGCATCGGCTGTATCAACAGTGGTAAATATTCCTGTATATAAAGTTCAGGTTTTTGAAAAACAAGGTTAGGTGGTAGTGTGAAAGTAATTAAAAAAAGTCAAATAGCTGTATTATCAATTCTGCTTATGGTTGGAGTGGCCGGGTATATAAACTATAAATATAATCCAACAAGAGAAAAAAATTTAGGGCAAACCATGTACGTTAATGGAAAAGATAGTTTTACATATGATAAAGTTAGCATTTATTCTGATGATAAGTCAAATTCTGAAAATGATGATACTAAAACTACTTCTGCATCAAATAATAATTCTGAAGATTCAGCACTTGCAGTATTTAAGTATGACAGGGATAATATGTATTCTGAGCTTAGTGAAAATTATACTAGTGTTATAAAAAATGAAAAAAGTAGTGAAGCTGAAATAAAGGAATATCAACAAAAATTAAGTGAACTTATAAAACAAAAAAACTTAATTACAATGGTTGAAAATGTAATCAAAGCTAAAGGAATCGAAGATATTGTCATAATTCCAACTAATAATGATAATATAAATGTTGTTATAAAATCAAAAGAAGATCTAACACAACAGCAAATAGCACAAATACAACAAATTTTAGTTGATCAATTGGGAGCAAATGCAAATAAAATAAGTATAGAGCGTAAGAAATAAATTTATTGAGGCAAACTTTTATAAAATAAAATCTCATTTAACATTTTGGTTAGATGAGATTTATTTTCATATAATAGGAAAGTCATATTGAAATTACTATGCCAAAATTTTTATAGCATGGTAATAGAATATACTGAGTAAGCTTTTTAAAAAAAATATATATTAATATATCATATCTTTTTGTCGAAAATTGCGATGAAAAGTATATAAAAATAACAAAAGAAAGAGGTAGAATGTGTATGGAAAATGGGATAGAAATAATTTTGCAAAACTAACTCATAAAAGAGGCATTTCATTGATTGTGTTGATTGTTACTATAATAGTTATAATAATACTTGCAGCAGTAGTAATACTTACAATTACAAAAAATAATCCAGTGGAGAGTGCGAAAGAGGCTACTTTTAAAGAGGATGTAAGAAATTTTCAAGATGAATTAGCAAGGACAGTTGTAAAAGAATAGGTTGGAAAATAAATTCTTTCTATCAAAACAATAACATGTACAGATGGAGAAATCACGTTATAATTAAAAAAATAAAAAATCATTTAACAGTATTGTTGAATGATTTTTTCCTACATTGAGAGTTAGTATGTGTAGCAAATATTAAATAGTATTTCAAAAAAATTACAAAAACATTTCAAAAAAATAACAAATTATTAAAATAATCTTAAAGTGTTGAAATAAATTTATATATATAATAAAATATGAATGTAAAAATGCGTAAATATAATCTACAAAATTTGACAAAAAATTTATAACAACGCTTTTATTTGTAAATAATATTTATGAGTTTAAATTTTAAAATGGAGGAATAAAATGGCAAACTGTTTAGGTATTTATTTAGATGATAATATAGTTAAATATGCTAAATTATCTGTAGATAATAATAAAATGGTTAAAGTTGAAAAGTATGGTATTAAATTTACAAACCAGGATGATAAGTTTGTCATAAGACAAATAATAGATGAAACTTCTAGTCAAAATATTCCTGTTGTAATAAATCCTAAAAACGATGTTTATTATAATACTCAAGTTTATGAACAAGCCCAAGACAAATCATATATTCCAAGTATTATGAAACTTGAATATGAATCATGGTGCGAAAAAAATGCAAAAGCACCCGATAGATATTCATATGTTTATATGGTATCAGAGGCAAAAAATGATGATAATAAAAGAAATGCAATTCTTAATATAACTCCAAAAGATGTAATTAATAGTGAACTTGATTTTGACAAAAGTATTTCAGGTATTAGTCCAGCAATACCAATTGTAAAAAGGCTTATTTCTGATGAAGAAAGTAGTTACATGTTAATAAACATAGATACTAAGTTATCAATCACTACTGTTATAAATCATAAAGTAGTTGAATTTAAATCATATAATATTGGAATGAAACAATTACTTAATGATTTTACTAGTAGTCTTGGTTCTTATGAAAAGGCTTATGCAACTTGTAAACAAATGAATGTATATACTGAGGGTGAGAGCTCAAATGATCCCACATTAGAGCAAATTGTTGAACCTATATTTCAAGAAATATTAAAGCAATGTTTATCTGAAATTGGAAAATATAAAAATAGTATATCTAAGGCTTTTTTAACAGGAATAGGTACAGCTTTTACAAATGTTGATTTACTTTTTTCTCAATTTTTAGATATAAAATGTTCAGTTTTAAAGCCATTTTTTATACAAGACACAACAGATGTAAGATATATGTCTGAAATTATTGAAGTTACAGAGGCTATAACTCTTGCATATGAGTATTTAAATCCAAAATATCCTGAACTACAATATGTTGCAAGAAATGTAAAATTTAATAAAAAAATTAGTAATATTTTTAATTCTAACAAAAAGGTAAAAGAGCCTAAAGAAAAAAAGGTAAGAGAAACAATAACTGTTACAGATAAATCTTTAGAAACTTTGACATATATTACTATTGTTGCTGTTGTAATTCTTTTTGTATATATTGCTTTTAGTGGAATATATACCTTTAGTGTAAACAGTATGCTCAAAAATATGGAGGCTAAGAAAAAGAATATTACTGAGAAAACTGATGAGGTAAATTCAGATATAACATATATAAATAAAAATGCAAACGAGTATAAGGAAGTAAATGATGAAGTAGATGATATAAAGAATAAAATAGAAAGTAATCAGATTGGAAAATTTTCAACATATAATGTCGCATCATTACTTCAAAATATAATAAAAATAATACCTACGAATGTTAGACTTGTAAATATATCTTCTAATGATAATAAGTATGTTACTATTAAGGCATCATCTACAGAATATGAGGATCTAGGGTATTTCTTTGCTCAGATTAAACTTGAAAATGTTTTAAATAATGCAAAAATTGTTAAAGTTGAAAATGGTGAAACAACAACAGTTGAGATTGGCGGTGATTTACCATGACATTAAACAATAAAAAAATGATAATTATTTCATCTATTCTTGGAGTTACAGTTATTTTAATAGTATTACTTATGTTACTTGGGGCAAATTTAATTATTGTAAAAATCCCATCTATTTCATCTCTTTTAGGTGAATATGGATTAGTAAAAAAATCTGAAAAAGATTTATCAACTGCACAAGGAACATATTATACAACAGTTAGTAATCTAGAAAAAGCAGAAAGTGACTACAATAAACAAAAAAACAAATATAATTCCATAAGCGATGAAACTATAAACGTTATAAAAGAAGCAACTACTGAAGAATCATATAATTTGGAATATATGTGGATTAAATTAGGAAATTATGCTAAAAAGAATAATTTAGAAATAGTAATGGTTGAACCTGGTGGTAAGCAGAGTACAAATACAAATAATAATAATAGTAGTAGTAATAGTGGAAGTTCTACAAATAATACAAATAGTAATTCTACAACAACAACTACAACAACGACTTCTTCGCCTACTACAAATAATAGTACTAATTCATCTGCTAATACTTCATCAGATACATCAGCTTCTACATCAAGTTCATCTGCTTTAAAAATTGAAGTTAAGGGGAGTTATATGAATATATCAGATTTCATCTTTGAAGTTGAAAATGATACTTCTTTAAGATTTAAACTTGATAATATATCAATGGACTATGTTGAAGGAACTACAGTAAAGGCTAGTTTCGATGTAAAAAATATAGTTATAAATAAATAGAATGGAGGACTGTTTGTGAATAATATAAATAAAAATTATTTTATTACTTTTGGAGTTTCACTTCTAGTAATGATTGCAATAGCTGTAATAGTTTTCATGTTAATGTTACCTAAACAGTCTGCTATTACTAAAGGTGTCGTACAAGATTATCAAAGTATTTCAAAATCTGAATATACTTTCGAAGCAACTAAGGCAATATCAAGTGAACCTTTAAAAAAACAATATTCAATTTCATCTGATGATATGAATAGTTTTAAGTCAAATAGTCAGTATAAAACTGGTAATAATGATCCTTTTGCAGAAGTATCTTCTTCAGGAAGTTCAAATAGTAGTGGAAATAATAGTGGAAATAGTTCTTCTAATACTTCATCTACTAAAGAACAGCAAGAGGCAAATGATAAAACAACAAATAGTAACGGTGGAGTAGCTAATCCACCAGCTACTAGTAAATAAATTTGGTTAAAACATTAAAAATGTTTTAATATATAGAAATAGGGAGGAAAAGTTTATGAAAAACAAACAAGGTATTTCTTTAATCGTATTAATTGTAACTATTATAGTTATAATTATTTTAGCCGCTGCTGTTATTTTAACACTAAATAACAACAATCCAATTGACTCTGGTAGAGTTGCTCAACTTGCAGATAATAGATCTAGCATAAATTCTGCAATTAATCTATATTATGGTAAGAAAATGGCTGAAACACAAGGCATTTATGATGCAAAAGCCATATTTACAGCTGATAATATAGATACAAAATATAGTATCTCATCTATAGTTGCAACTGCTGATGTTACTGAAAATGGGAAAACTTTTAAAAAAGAATATGGAATTTATCGTTTATTAGATACAACTGCTGTAGAAACTGCAACAGATGTAAAATTACCAACAATTACAAATGCTAAATGGTATATTGATGTAAATTCAGGATTGGTATATTTGGTATATTCATCAAAAGATGACGTTCCATCTTGGATGACTACTACAAGTGGAAATGCTAAATCTATGGATCAGACTCTTAATGAATTTGTAAGAGTTCCAGGTACAAATACATTAGAAGCTGTTACAGTTAGTAATTCATAATAAACAAAAGCTAAAAAATACGATTAATGAGGTCATATATATGTTGTATATATGACCTTACCAATATATTATTTTTACAAAGTATTTAATTTTTATTGTGATTTAATAAGTATTTTGTAAAAATGATATGTAAAAGGAGGGAGAGTATGAGTATATATATTTACGTTATAATAGGCTTTTTTATGTTTGTAATAGGAACTTTATTTGGAAGCTTTTTTTCACTTGCAACATATAGAATACCAAGACATCAAGATATATTAATAAAAAGATCATACTGCCCTAATTGCAAACATAATCTTGGCTTTTTTGATTTAATACCAATTTTAAGTTATATTATAGGCAAAGGAAAATGCAGATATTGTAAAGAAAAAATAAGTATCAGATATCCTATATTGGAACTTATAAATGGTATTGTATTTTTAATATTTTTTGTTATTTTTAAACTTAGCATAAATCTTGTTATTGTGTGTATATTATATGCAGTTATATTTGTTTTAATTGGAGCATATGTGATGAAAACAAAAATGACAGAAGAGGAAAAAAAAGAATTAAATAAAAACACAAAAAAAGGTGTATATATAACTGAAATTGTTATTGCAATGATTATTTTTACACTTCTTCTAGTTTCATCTTTTGTTATTTCAAGAAATTACGGAAGTAAAAGTATAGAAAATATTGCAAGAAGTGGAGCAATATCAGTTGCAATAAAAAATGTAGAATCAGCTAAGGCAACTGACTATGAAAACCTTACTTCATATAGCTTAAAAGTTGAAGAAAATAGTATAAGCTATGATGTTAACGTTGAAGTAATACCATTTGATGAAATAGATTATACATATGAAGATATAGTAAAAAAGATAAATGTATCTGTAAAATATAACGTTGATGGAAAGGCTCATGAGTATAATTTGACAGGACTTAAAGGTAAGGTGATGCCAAGTGAATAAAAAAAGAGGTCTTACCTTAACATCTATGGCAATATATGTTGCTTTATTTTTTGTATTTACTGTTTTTGTGATTGCGATGAGTACCAATATGAATTATAAAGCTATGGATGAAAAAGCAAAAATATACATATATGAACAATTTGATAAATTACAATACAATATATTATCTAGTGCAAAAGCAAGTACGTCAGTTGACGAAATATATGGTAGAATAATTTTTAATAATAATGATGAGTATAGCTATGATAGCGATAAAAAAATAATACTAAAAAATGGAGGTATACTTGTTAAAAACGTGGAAAAATTTGAAGTCATAACAGAAGATAAATTAACTAATGTGAATGAAAACTTTTCACAAAATATAGATAGTAAAATACAAAGTGTATGTATTGAAGTTACATTCAAAAAATATAAAAAAGACATTACTAAACAAATATATGTAACATTAGGGGATGATAAAATATGAAGCAAAATAAAATAAAAGGCTCAGCAATACTTGTTGTAATATTCTCATCAATTGCATTTTTTATATATGTAATGTCTGTATATTCTGAAGCTGAGCATTTTAATATAATGCAAAATAAATATGAAAAAAATATAAATAAAAAATATGAAGTAGATGAAAATGAATTTTATGAAAAAATTCTTGAAGAATATCAAATATTAAATAATGTCTAAAAGGAGTATGTTTTATGTTTGAAAATATTAAATCTAAAAGAAGCCCAATAGGTATTGAGTTTATAAAAAGGGGATTACTTACAGAAAATCAAGTAGATAGGGTACTTGAATATCAAAAAGAACACAAAGAATTAAAATTTGCAGAAATTGTTGATATATTAGATATGTGTGATAAATCAGCATTACTAGATGTACTATCATATAAAATTCAAGTAACAGGAGTAATGTTAGATGGTGAAATCGAAATAAATCCAGTAAAGTATTTACCAAGAGATATAATAATAAACTATAAAGTTTTACCTTTTGCTCTTGTTGGAAATAAACTTAAGGTCGCATTCGCAGATCCACAAAATCCAACTAGGGTAAAAGAAGTTGAACTTTTACTTATGAACCAAGGATATGAAATGGAGATATATGTAACACTTTATACTTCTATTATGAAACAAATCTCTAATATTAGAACGGTAGAAAGAGATTATGTAGATAAAGAAGAAAAAGATACAACAAAATTGGTAGATAACATTATTATGACAGCCATAGAAAAAAGAGCAAGTGATATACATATTGAACCAATGGAAGACAAAATAAGAGTAAGGTATAGAATTGATGGAAAGCTTTTAACTGTTACAGAACTACCAAAAAATAGACAAGATAACTTAATAGGTAGATTAAAAGCAATATCAAATATGCATCAAGAAATAGTTTATGATCAGGATGGAAGTATAAATACATATGACGGATATAGCATTCGTGTATCTTCACAAAAAAATGTTAATGGAGAAAAATTTGTACTAAGACTTTTAAAGAAAAATGCAGATAAAAGAAGTTTATTTGAACTTGGATTTATGAATAATAATGAACTTGTTGATAAAGCCTTTAATAGGAAAAACAGTCTGATTGTAATAGGTGCACCTACAGGTGAAGGTAAAACCACAACTTTATATAGTGTAATTGAATATTTAAATAAACCAGAAATTAATATAATATCAATAGAAAATCCGGTTGAACGTAGAATACCTGGAATAAATCAAGTAGAAATTGCACCAAATATAACATTTGCATCTGCACTTAGAACAGTTTTAAGACAAGATCCAGATATTATATTAGTTGGTGAAATAAGAGATGAAGAAACAGCTAAAATAGCAATAGAAGCAGGTCAAACTGGACATCTAGTATTATCTACAATACATACAATAGATGCTGTTGAGGTTGTAACTAGAATAAGAAAAATGCAAGTATCAAATTATGATGTATCAGCAACAGTTGCTACAACAATTTCACAAAGGCTAGTAAGACGTCTTTGCAATAAGTGTAAAAAAGAACATGTATTAACAGATGAAGAAAAAAAATATATTGAAAAAGTTTCTAAATCTACAGGTGTAGATTTTGACTTAGAACATGCTAAAACTTACGAACCAGTAGGATGTAAGTATTGTAACGATATTGGATATTATGAAAGAGTTGCAATGTTTGAAGTTTTGTGCATAGATGATTACTTAAAAGATATGATATCTGAAGGAAAATCAAGTATAGAGATACGTGATTATGCTATAAAAAACACAGATTACAAGCCTATGGTTGTAGATGGTATAAATAAAGTTTTACAAGGAATTACTACAGTTGAAGAAATAAAGAATAAAATTACAATTTAAAAAGGGGAGAAAATAAGTATTATGGAGCAAATATTTCAAATTATGTCTAAAGCTGTAAGCTTAGGGGCAACAGATATACATCTTACACAGGGGCAAGTACCTGTATATAGGGTAAGTAGAAAATTATTTTTTGATGAATCAAAATTTCCACTAAGTGATGAAGCACTAGTTAATATTCTAGAAGGCTTTTTTGGTGAAATTGAAGGATTAGAGGCAAAGTTTGAACAAAAAAAACAAGTAGATTTCTCATATACATATCAAAAAACAAGATATAGAATAAATGCATCGCTTTCAAAAGGCGTTCCAGTACTTTCGCTAAGAGTAATTCCAAATGGTGAAATTAATTTAGAGTCAATGGGACTTTCTGATGTAGTTAAAAAAATGAAAAAAATAAAAACAGGATTAATTTTAGTAACAGGAAAAGTTAATTCAGGTAAATCAACAACCATGAATGCCTTTATCCAAGAAGTAAATAATGAAGTAAGCCGTAAAATTGTTACACTTGAAGATCCTATAGAATATGAGCATGAATCAAAAAAATCCATTGTAATTCAAAAAGAAATTGGAGAAGAATCAGACGTAATAAGTTACTATAACGGACTTATAAACCTGCTAAGAGAAGATGTAGACATAGCGGTTTTAGGAGAAATAAGAGATAGAAAAACAATGGATGTTGCAATAGATCTTGCTGAATCAGGCGGCCTTGTTATAGGAACTTTGCACACAAGATCATGTGGCGAAACAGTAGAAAGAATAATTAATATGTATGATCCAGCTGATCAAAACGCAATAAAAAACTCTGTATCATCAGTTTTAAAAATGGTAATATCTCAAAAACTTATCTTAAGCACAAAAGGTAACCTTATGATGGTACCAGAAATTATGGTAGTAAATAATGTAATTGCAGCTCAAATAAGACAAGAAAAATTTAGTGTATCAGATATAGAAGATACAATTCATGCATCTGGTGCAATAGGATCAGTAAGCTTTGAAAGTTCATTTGCAGACTTATATAATAAAGGTCTAATAGATATGAATATTTTAAAAGAAAATACTGAACCTGAAAGAATGAATACTATCAAAGGACTAATACTTACAAATGGAGGAAGTTTAACATAAAATAGGAGGTGAGGTTTTAAATGCCAAGTTATAAATATAGGGTTATATTTGAAGATGGAAAAGTAGGCCATGGAAAAATAATGGCACTTAATAAATCTCATGCAATGGAAAGTTTGAAAAAAGATAGAATACAACCTATTTCTATAAAAAAACTTCCAGAAAAAAGACAAAAATATAAAAGGCTAGATTATAATAAAATTGAAAAAGAAAATTTAATAAAGAGAGTAAACTCTAACTTAAATAATTCAAAGAAAAAAGTAGATTTAAAGAAGATAACATTAGAAGAATTAAAGCAAATGAAACTTCATCCATTTACAAGAATTACAAGCAAAGATATTATTGTACTGGTAAATAATTTATATATATTAAAGAAAGCAAAATTTAACAATATACAAGCACTTCGTATAATATATGAACAAATGGAGAATCCAAAACTTAAGGATATAGTAGAAGATATAATTATAGGAGTAGAATCCGGCGAAAAAATGAATGTAGTAATGCAGAATTATCCAAATGTTTTTCCAGCAATGTTTGTTAATTTCATAAAGGTTGGAGAAGATTCAGGTAATTTAGACACAGCCTTACTATATGCAAGAGATTATATGGAATCATCAAATAAATTAAAAAAACAAGTTAGAGCAGCTGTTATACCTAAAGTTCTACAATTTGTTTTAATTAATGTTTTAATGTTTGTTCTTGTAGTTATAGGTGTACCAATTATACAAGATGTATATGACATGTTTGATTCAACAAGTCAAATACCAAAAGCAACAATGATCACACTTCATATAGCAAATTGGTTTATGAAGTATTGGTATATACCTACATCAATAGTAGCTATACTAGTTGGCATATTCTTCTTTGTAATTAACACGCCAAAAGGAAGGTATAATTGGGATAAATTTAAACTAACATGCCCTGTTGTAGGCACTTTAATAAATAACATAACAGTACATAAATTTTTCCAAGCTATGCTACTTAACCTAAAAAATGGTATGAGAATACAAGAAAGTTTAGAAGTATCAAGGAATGTTACATCAAACTACTATTTTCTATCAGCTATAGAGCTTGCAAAAGTAAACGTAATAGCAGGAACATCATGGATAACACCATTTGAAGAAAAAAAGCTATTTAAACCAATGGTATCTCAAATGGTAGGAGTAGGAATGCAAACAGAATTATCAACAATGATGGAAAAAGTAAATGAATATATACAATCAGAAGTAGATGAATCACTAGAAAGATTTAAAAAAGTATTACCAGAAGTAACATATTCATTTGTAGGAATAGCACTAATAGCATTCACAATTGTAATATTAGTACCATTGGTAATAGTATACATGGGAGGCTTCATCGACATGCCTTAATCCCGAGTTAGTTTTGTAAAAAATTAAATAAATAATGTATTATATAGTGTGTAAATTTGAAATAAAATAAATTTATGCACTATATTTTTGCATAAATATAGTGGGAATAAGCACGCTAAAATATTTTAATGCGCAAAAATACATTAAAATTATATGAAAAGCTAAACTACACAATTATAAAAAAAATTGATAGCTATTAAAAATATAAATTATAACCTTTTAAAATATAATAAAACTGAGTTAGAATTTCTGGCATTTTAGTATGTATAATCCTATTTAAAAGGCAAAATAGGTACTACTAAATTCGTAGATAGTCACCAAATAGGTGTAGTTAGAACGCTCACCCTATGTACCCCATAGTGTATTTTTGGTAGAATTCAAAAAATAAATTTATTAACAATTAAAAGCCTAGACTTCAAATTCACAAGTATTTAATAACCTTACCCCTTCATTTTTAATATTTATAGCTGCATTAAGATCTCTATCTATTATATTTCCGCAAAAATAACATCTATATATTCTTTGAGAAAGTCTAAGATGTTTCTTCTTTTTTCCACATATTGAACACTTTTTAGAACTTGGAAACCACTTATTTATTTTAATTACTTTATTTTCAAATTTATACAACAGCCTTTTAACAAAACTGTTAAAACTAGTGTTGTAGGCATTTTTACCTCTTCCTAGTTTATATACAATTTCCTTAATTGAAAGATCTTCAATGATAACATAATTATAATTTTTAGAAAGAGTATAAGACAATTTATTTAACATATCTTTTCTGATGTTAACAACATTTCTATGGATTTTTCTTAATTTGTTAATCGATTTCCAGTAATTTTTAGAAAATTTTTTCTTTCTATTAACATAGTTTTGAATAATTGGAATTTTATCAAGAAGAATAAAATAACTATTTGAATATTTAGGAATAAAACCAGCACTTGAAACAAAAATATCGCCTATTTTAAAGTCTAAACCAACCACTTTATTTTCATTTTTTATAGAATATATATCGTCATTTTTATCTATTTTTTCGTATTCAAATACAATAGAAATAAAAAATTTACCTTTTTTATCCTCAAAAATTATAGCACGTTTAATTTTGAAATTACTTGGAATTTCACGCATCCCTCTAACCTTAATAAAACCAACTTTAGGTAAACGTATTTTATTGTTAACAATTCTAATATTATTATTAACTTGACTTGTTGTATATGAATGTTTATCATTCCTGCCTTTAAATTTAGGAAGGTTAGACTTTCCTCTGTAAAACAACTCCATTCCTCTAACAAGATTGCTATATTCTGCACAAATAGCAAGAGAGTCGACTTTTTTATAGTTTTCATTTGAATTTTTTAATTTTGAAATTTTTGGCATTTTGTGTTCCTTAGCAAACTTTTTATCATCAAAATATTTATATGATTTAAGACATTTTTCCACTTCATTGTTATATTTTTTTAAATTTTCTAGCTCTATAGAAAGAAGAGTGTTAAACATATATCTACACATTATAAAAGTTAAATATATTAAATTGGTTTGTGATTTATTTGGATAGGCCCTAAAGGTAAAGGTTTTGTATTTTATAAATTTCTCCATAATAAAATTATAGCAGCTTAATTTAAAAATCACAAGAAAGTTGGCATCGTAAATATTGTCTAGTTTTGTTGAAAAATAGCATAAAAAAGTGTAAAAAATATGCATCGCATATTTTTTACAAAACTAACTCTGGGGGAGGTTTTCGACGTATGTGTTTGCTGGTGCTGTTATTTTTTTTATGTTTCCTACTTTTATTACTGGCATTGTTTCGTTGTATTCGCCTTTTATGATTACTCCTGTTATTTCTACCCATTCGTTGTCAAGGAGTTTGTTTGTACCTTTGTAGTCGCATAAAAATCCTGCTACTGTGTCTTCATTGTTTGATATGGTATTTCTTCCGCATACAAAATAGTTTTCTTTAAAGTCTGGCATTTTAAATACAAATCCGCTTATTTTTACTGTTTTACCTACATTTGCATCTATGTTTGTATGAATTTCTTTTAAAGTTTTTGTAAAGTTTTCGTCTGTAAATGTGTAATCGTATTTCCCTGTATTTTTTGATACAACATTTTCTGTTTTAGAATTTGTGCCAAATTCAATAATTGTAACTATAGCGAGTGCTACTAAAAAACATGCAAATAATATTTTTTTAAAATCTAACTTGAAATTTAAAACGAACATAAATATACACCTATCCTATTTTTTATATTATACTAATATATATTCATAAAAAAATTATATATTCAAAAATAGTAACATTAAATATTAAATTATGTAGTAAAAAAATGTAAAAAAAGTCATTAAAAGTTTGTATATTTGAATGAAATATGTTACAATGTACTAGTAGAAAAATATGTAGTAATTTGAGGTGGAAAAATGAAATTAATTGAAAAAATATTTGGCTCATATAGCAAAAGAGAAATAAATAAAATACTTCCTACTATTGATAAAATAGAGGAGATAGAAAAAGGTTTAAAGAATTTAACTGATGAAGATTTGAAAAATAAAACAGAGGAATTTAAAAATAGGTTAAAGAATGGTGAAACTTTAGAGGATATTTTACCAGAAGCTTTTGCAACTGTTGCAGAGGCTAGTAGTAGAGTCCTTGGAATGAGACACTTTAGAGTTCAGCTTATTGGTGGTATGATACTTCACCAAGGAAGAATCGCTGAAATGAAAACAGGTGAAGGTAAAACTTTAGTTGCGACACTTCCAGTATATTTAAATGCTTTAAGTGGAAAAGGTGTTCATGTTGTCACTGTAAATGATTATCTTGCTAAGCGTGATGGAACATGGATGGGAAAATTATATAAATTTTTGGGCTTAAGTGTTGGAATTGTACTTGGAGGAATGAATTCTGAGGAAAAGAGAAAAGCTTATGCTTGTGATATAACATATGGAACAAATAATGAGTTTGGATTTGATTATCTAAGAGATAATATGGCAATGGCTAAAAAAGACATGGTTCAAAGAGAACTAAATTATGCTATTGTTGATGAAATAGATAGTATCCTTATTGATGAAGCTCGTACTCCTCTTATAATTTCTGGTATGGTAAATAAACAAAATGATTTATATGTAAGGGCAGATAAGTTTGCAAGAGGCCTTAAGGCTAAGGTTATTGTTGAAAATAATGATAAGGAATTTGATGAGTCTGATAATGACTTTGATTATGTTGTTGATTTAAAGGCTCATACTGCAGCACTTACTGATAGAGGTACAAAGAAAGCTGAAGAATTCTTTGGAGTTGAGTCTTTATCAGATGTAGATAATCTAACTTTATCTCATTATATAAATCAAGCAATTCGTGCTTATGGTATTATGAAAAAAGATAAAGATTATATCGTAAGAGATGGTCAAGTTTTAATTGTTGATGAATTTACTGGACGTATTATGGAAGGTAGAAGATATAGTGATGGATTACACCAAGCAATTGAAGCTAAAGAGAGAGTTAAGATTGCTTCTGAAAGTCAAACTTTGGCTACAATTACTTTCCAAAATTACTTTAGATTATATAACAAACTTTCAGGTATGACAGGTACAGCTAAGACTGAAGAAGATGAATTTAAAGGAATTTATAAACTTGATGTAATTGAAATACCTACAAATAAAGAGGTTATAAGAAAAGACTTAAATGATGTAATCTATAAAACTAAACAAGCAAAATATAATGCAATTATTGAAGATGTTAAGGCAAGTTATGAAAAGGGACAACCAGTACTAGTTGGTACCGTTTCAATTGATATTTCGGAAATTTTGAGTAATATGCTAAGAAAAGAGAAAATTCCTCATCAAGTTCTTAATGCTAAATTTCATGAAAAAGAAGCAGAAATTATAGCTCAAGCTGGTAAGTATAAATCAGTTACAATTGCAACAAATATGGCAGGGCGTGGTACTGATATTATGCTTGGAGGAAACTTAGAATATACTGTAAAAGAGGAACTTGCTAAAAAAGGATATTCTAGTGATGTTATTGAAATGGCTATTACTCCAATATCTTATAATAATGATGAAGTTACAAAAGCTCAAGAAGATATTAAGAAAATAGAGGAAAAATTAAAACCAGAATTTGAAGAAAATAGAGATAAAGTTATAAAGGCTGGAGGTCTTAAAATTATAGGTTCTGAGCGTCATGAATCAAGGCGTATAGATAATCAGTTAAGAGGTCGTTCTGGACGTCAAGGTGATATTGGTGAAACTAGATTTTATATTTCTCTTGAAGATGACTTAATGAAACTTTTTGGATCTGATAGAATGAAAGCTATGGTTGAAACTTTGGGACTTCCTGATGATATGCCACTTGAACAAAAAATGTTAAGTAGTGCTATAGAGACTGCTCAAAAGAAAGTTGAAGGACAAAATTATTCTGTAAGAAAGAGCGTTCTTGAGTATGATGATGTAATGAATACGCAAAGAGAGATTATTTACTCTCAAAGACGTGAGGTACTAAATTCAGAGGATCTATCTAAAGTTGTATTTAGTCTTGCTGAAGCTAAAATAAACAAAGTAGTAGAACAATTCTTTACTCATGCAGATAATATAGATGATGTAGATTTTGATACTTTAAATATTATGCTTAAAAATTTATTTGGTATTGATAATTTTATAACAAAAGAGGATATACCTGAACTTGAAGACGAAAAAGTTAAAGCTAGTCTTATGAAAAAAATTGAAGATTTGTATGCTACTAGACATGAAGAGGCTAAGAAGTTAAATTCTGAAGAAATTCTTACTTCTATTGAACGTTATTTAATATTAAATACGGTAAATGAAAAATGGATAGATCATATTGATGCTATATCTGCACTTAAAGATGGAATTGGGCTTAGAGCTTATGGTCAATCAAAACCTATTGATGAGTATAAAATTGAAAGCTTTGAGATGTTTGAAGACTTGGTAAATTCTATTCAAGAAGAGGCAATAAGAGCAGTATTTTCTGTTAGACCAAAGTCTAAAGAGGAAATGGTAAGTGTTGAGAATAAAGAGGCAAATACTAAAACAATTCTTAATATGAATACAAACGAAGATGGTTCTAACAAAAAAGAACCTGTTGTAAGAAAAGATAAGAAGATTGGTAGGAATGATCCTTGTCCATGTGGAAGTGGGAAAAAATACAAACAATGTTGTGGAAGAAATCAGTAATAGCAGTACTTACAGAAATTAAGCAAGTAGACATAAACATGAAAACATACCAAATTGTTTGCGTTTTGTTTGCAAAATGTTTTCATAGCTTAAAATAAAATCTCTGTAACTCTTGAAAAATAAGGATATTTACCTATAAAAGATGAAAATTATTATGCCAAAAAGGCTGAAGATATTTTAAATGATAAAAAAATATAAAAAGATAATGGATAAAAAATAATGGAGTTATGGGAAGTTTTAGATGATAATGGTAATCCAACAGGGGAGATAATGGAAAAGTATGACCAAAAAGTATTTGATAAGGAATTATATCATTTAGGTTCAGATGTTTGGATTATAAATAATGAAAATAAGATATTAATTCAAAAGAGATCAGAACAAAAAAGGTTAGAACCAAATGTATGGGCAATGACAGGAGGTTCTGTAATCTTGGGAGAAAAAGTCTAAAGAAACAATAGTAAGAGAGGCAAAAGAAGAATTAGATATAGATATAAATCCTAATGAATTAAAATTTATGACAAAATTTATAACGGGGAATGTATGGATAGATACATACATTTTAAAACATGATTATGATATATCAAAAATGAAGTTTCAAGAAGATGAGGTATCTGATGCAAAATGGGCAACTTGGGAAGAAATAAATACATTAGTTAAAAATGGAGAGTTTATAAAGCATAGATGGGAATTCGTTAATAAATTTTTAAAAGTTGAATTGGAGGAAACAAAATGAAGATTGTAAAAGAAGAAAATGCAGAAAAATTCAATTATGCTGATATAAGTTCGGTTTTAGAATATGGAATTGCTTTAAATGAAAAAAATATGGATTTTTGTACTAATAAAATTAGTGGAAGATACCCTATGGAGACTAACTATATGAATGTCAATAGTTTTTCTCAAAAGCGACAAAGAATAAAAATTCCGCAATGCAAGACAGATGGTATTTACCATCTGTTTTGTATTTATTAGTATATGATAAATTAAAAAAATATCTTCTAGAAATGTAGGAAAATCATGGGGGATAAAAAATATATATTTATTGAGAAATTAAAATATAATTGATATACTATATACATTATATAGTTCTTAAAATTATTAGATGAATTAGGAGATGTAATATGAGTGATGACTTAATATCTAAAATTGATTTTTTTAAAAAGTGTAAAGATGTAAAACAAGATTTTAGTGGTTATTCTAGTGCTCTAAGATATATTTGTGAAAAAGATAATAAAAAATACTTTATAAAAATATATGATGGAAATAATCTAGAACAAATTAAAGAAATTGAAGTTATTTATGAAAATTTAGATATTCCTACTGCAAAAATTATTCAAGTAAAATATTTAAATGATTTAGATAAAACTTTTGTTGTATATGAATATATTGATGGAAAAGAATTAATTGATTTAACAAGAAAATTGAGTGTAGAAGAGATTGAAAATATAGGATTACAAGTAGGAGAAAATCTTTCAAAGTTTAAAAAAATTAAATATAATAAACAAGAAATAATAGACTTAAACGATAAAGAATTTAATAAGTTAATTAATATTTTGTACATTTCAAAGGATTTTTATGAAAAAAACGAAAGTGAAAAATTATACTATATTGATTTAGATAGATTATGTGATGATTTTTTAGAATATAAAAAATATGTTTATAAAAATGAACCGACATTTATTCACGGTGATATTAATTTACACAATGTTATTGTTAAAGATGGGAAAACATATTTTATAGATACATCTAATGGAAAAAGTAGTTTTAGATCTCTGGACTTTAGAGGTAATTGTTGGTTTGGTTGGGATGGAGATAATAAGATAAATGAACAAGCAATGTATCGTGGAATTTACAAAGGACTTTTTAATGGTGAAATACCAGAACAATTTAATAAAGAATTAGCATTTACTATTATATATGAATTTTTCCTTAAAATAAATGATGGATATAGTAAAAAAGATATGGAAAAAATAAAATATAATTTTCATAAATTTGGAGATATTTTTGATAGAACTAATTACTTTGAAAATTATAAATTTGAATGGTTTGAATGAGGTGATATAATGGAATTACATTTTTTAAAAATCACATGGGGAGACATCATAATTTTAAAAAGTGATGATGAAGTTGCACTAGTTGATACAGGATATGATGGGAATTTTAATGAAATTAGTGATTATTTAGATAAATTGAATGTGAAAAAAATATCATTTATTTTATTAACTCATTTTCATAGAGATCATTATGGTTCAATAGCCCAAATAGTAAAAAAATATGATGTGGAAAAAGTCTACTTTAAGGATTATAGCGGATTAGATAAGACTACGGCTTGGGGGACTATTGCAGATGATAATTATAGAAATAATGAAATGAAAAAATGTTTAGAAATAAAAAAGATAATTCTAGAAAATAGCAATTTAATACAAACTGAAAATATAAAAACAATAAAATTTGGAGATACTGAATTAGAATTATATAACAATGATAATTCTATTAAAAAAATATATGAAGATGACAATTATAAAGATTCATATCATAAGATATTATTTAGTGAAAATCAAAATAGCTTAGCTATATTTATGAAGGTAAATGGTATTAACGTTTTTTTAGGTGGTGACATATTTGATAGAGAAGCAATTCATCCAAAAGCTAACTACGTTAATTATCAAATAGCTTCTTCGATTAAAGAAAAAATAGATATTTATAAAGTTCCTCATCATGGCACAATTAATTGTAATAGTGATAAAGCATTAGAAATATATAAACCTAAAATAGCAGTAATAACAAACGAGGACGAATATTTAAAAAATAATAGTACAATTTATGATGATTTAAAAAGAGCTAATAAAGATGTAAAAATATTACTTACAGAAAAACATAATATTGTTATAAAAATTTCTGATAATGGTAATATTGTATATAGGGAAAAATAGTGGATTTATTGTTTATTTATAAAAAATAAAGTGAATAAGTTCACTTTGTTTTTTTGAAAAAGCTCTTGACTTGGAGTTAACTTTAAGTGATATATAATAAACAGATAGGAGGAATGAACATATGTTAAAAGTTTTAAATAAAATTAATGAACCAAAGGATTTAAAAGAGTTAACAATTGATGAGTTAAATACTTTAGCAGAAGAAATAAGAGAGGGGTTATTTAACAGATTAACAAAAATTGGTGGACATTTTGGACCAAATTTTGGATTTGTAGAGGCAACAATTGCAATGCATTATGTGTTTAATTCACCAGTTGATAAATTTGTATTTGATGTATCACACCAAATATATCCACATAAAATGCTTACATGAAGAAAAGAAGGATATTTTGATGAAAATCATTATTTAGATATTTCAGGTTATTCAAATCCAGAGGAATCTGAACACGATTTCTTTACAGTTGGACATACATCAACATCAATTTCTTTAGCATGTGGTTTGGCAAAAGCAAGAGATTTAAAAAATGATAAAGAAAATATAGTAGCAGTAATAGGAGATGGTTCTTTAAGTGGTGGAGAATCCTTAGAAGGATTAGATTTTGCTGGTTCAGAATTAAATTCTAATTTTATTATAGTTGTAAATGATAATCAACAATCAATAGCAGAAAACCATGGAGGATTATACAAAAATCTACAAGAATTAAGAGAAGGTAATGGAACAGCTAAAACAAATTTATTTACAGCTATGGGGTTAGATTATATTTATGAAAATGATGGAAATAACATCGAAAAATTAATAGAAGTATTTAAAAAAGTAAAAGATATAGATCATCCAATAGTAGTTCATATAAATACTAAAAAGGGAAAAGGATACAAACTAGCAGAAGAAAACAAAGAGAACTGGCATTGGACTATGCCTTTTGATAGAGAAACAGGAAAAACAACTGTAAATTTTGGAGATGGAGAAGACTACTTAAGTTTAACATCAGATTAATTATTAGATAAAATGTAAAAAGATAATACTGTTGTTGCAGTTGCTGCAGGTGTTCCAACAAGTTTTGGATTTACTCAAGATAAAAGAATTAAAGCAGGAAAACAATTTGTAGATGTAGGAATTGCAGAAGGACATGCAGTTGCATTAATTTCTGGAATTGCTAAAAATGGAGGAAAACCTGTATTTGGAACAAATGCAACATTTATTCAAAGAACTTATGACCAAGTTTCTCAAGATTTATGTATAAATAATAATTCAGGAACAATTTTATTAGGTTATGCATCAGTTGCTGGATTAAATGATGTTACACATTTAGGAATATTTGCAATATCAGCATTTAAAAATATACCTAATTTAGTAATACTTGCACCAACAAACAAAAAAGAATATTTATCAATGTTAGATTGGTCTATAGAACAAAATGAACATCCTGTAATGATATTAATTCCAGGAAACGGAGTAATAAATGATAATACAAAAAGGTATAAAGAAAAAATTAATCTTGTTTTTACAAAAGAAAATGGTTTGTATGTAGGAACTGATTTAACAAGATATCCATTTAAAATTATTCATAATGAATTAGGAATTAAAAAATGCAGATTCTATGATTTAAGAGGAAGTTATGCAACAAAAATATTAACAAATGGAATTGAAATAAGAGATGTTGCGGATATACTTGGACATAGAAATGTAGAAACAACAGAAAATTATTATATTTCAAGTACAGAAAAATCTAAACGATTAGCAACTGATGTTTTTGATAAGATAACAAAATCTGAAATTATAGAAGAAATTATTAAATATAAATAATTGGATAGATCCATTGATAAAAACAAATATTTATAGTATAATAAATGTGCAAAAATACAAAATGCACATTGGTAAATATATGATATAGATAGTATAATGACTGTAGTAAATGAATGCAAACATTGTTTGCGATTTGTTTGCAAGAGAGAAATATTTATAATAACAAAAGTACTATAAATATTATAAATATAATAGGTTACCAAAACGATAAAGCCTTGAAATATCAATAATATTATAAATATTATAAGTATTATAAATATGGGAGTTTATACAACATGCCGGAAGCGGGAAAAAATATAAACAATGTTGTGGTAAATAAACCAGCAAACCCGCATAAAATAAAGAATTGTCCACATATGAAAAAAATATATAGATGAAAAATATAATCCTGATGCTTATAATGTTGGATTAAATTGTGGTAAAGATGCTGGACAGAGTATTATGTATGTACATATGCATTTAATTCCTAGATATAAAGGGGATGTTGAAAATCCACGTGGTGGTATTAGGTGCGTAATATCCAATAAAAAAAATTATTAAATGAAAGTTATGGAGGGATGAAATTAAAATGGAAAGAGTGTATAATAAATTAGTTAGAGATAAAATACCTAACATAATAGAAGAAAAAGGTGAAACTCCTGTTATTAAAGTATTAAATGAAAATGATTATAAAAAAGAACTTGAAAAAAAATTATATGAAGAATATAAAGAGGTAATAGAAGCAAGTGGTGATGAGCGCATAGAAGAATTAGCTGATATGCTAGAAGTAATTCGAGCACTAGCTAGTTTAGAAAACAAAAATTTAAATGATATTATAGATATTGCTGACAAAAAAAATAAAAAACGTGGTGCTTTTGATGAGAAAATTTTTCTTGAAAAAGTTATAGAATCAGAATAAAAACAAAAATTACATAAATTATCTTAAATTTAGGACACTTTAACATAAGTTTGACATGAAAAAGACTCGCATTAAACAAGTGAGGTGTTATAAATATTTTTTTTGCATACCTTTTTTTCTTATAAAATAAGGCTCTTGTTAAAAATTGGTGCAAGCCTCATATCCTGTTGAAATTAAAAATCTAAATAATTTAGTAAATTTATTTTTGGATATCGCTGAAAATAATGCAGAAAGAAGTATAACAATGTATATGGAAGATTGGAAAAATGAAGTCGAAAAAGCAGAAAATGAATATGAAAAATATAAAGTTATACAGGATAAGAATTATGTGTCAGATTTTGATAGACTATTAGGTGAAACAAAGCAAATTGAAAATAAATAAATTGCAGATTGGATAAAAATGCAAAAATTGATATAATCATATCAGATGAACGGATGTGGACGGTGTCCACAATTTGTCCACAGTAGAGAATTATTTATAATATAGATAGTACAGATAATACAAATAATATAGATGTTACCTAGTCTGGAAAAGCCTGAAATACAGGTAATATTATAAATACAAATAATACAGAAAATATGGGAGTACAAAGTTCATGTGAAAGTGGAAAAAAATATAAGAATTGTTGTGGAAGAAATCAATAAGTCTTTAAAAGCCCTAATACCAAGGGCTTTTTTAATATCAAAAATGCGGTTGATTTTTAGATACGTTATTGGATACGTTCTTAAGAAAGTATCTAAAACGTATCTAGAAAGAATTTTGAAAACTAAATTCCAGTATTTCCAATACTTTCGGAAGACATGAACCACTGCCACTGTGACATTGGTAAAAATAATTTAAAAGGTTGAAATAAATTGGTAGTAAGATATAATGAATTTGAAATATATTTAAAATAGGTGGTTTAAAATGAGTACATATAGTGAATATTTAAATTTTGCAAAAGATATTGCAAAATATGCAGGTGAAATAATGCTAAAGTATTTTAGTAAAGATAATGGCGAAAAATATAAAGGAGATAAAACAATTGTAACTTTAGCCGATACAGAAATTAATTCTTATTTAATTAATAGAGTAAAAGAGAAATATCCAAGCCATGCGGTCGACGGAGAAGAAGAACAATTTGGAGAAAGTAATTATAAATGGGTATGTGACCCTGTTGATGGGACAGCAATGTATGCGAGACATATTCCTGTTGCCGTGTTTTCACTTGCTTTAGTAATTGATGGAAAACCTATAGTAGGAGTTGTTTATGATCCTTTTACAGATAGTTTATATACAGCCATAAAAGGAGAAGGGGCATATAAAAATAATGAGAAAATATCAGTAAATAATTATGTTTTAGATGATATTAGAACAGTTTGTCATTGTGATATGTGGTCTAAAGCAAAATATAATGTTTGTAAAGTATTTGAAGAATTAAGAAAGAAAACCAGATTGAATGATATTGGAAGTATTACAAGAGCTAGTTGTTGTGTAGCAACTGGAGATTATAGCTTAACAATTTTTACAGGAACAGAACATAAACATTGTGATATTGCTGCTGTAAAAGTCATTGTTGAAGAAGCAGGGGGAAAAGTAACTGATTTATTTGGAAATGAACAAAGATATGATCAAAGCATAAAAGGAGCTCTAATAAGTAATGGGGTGGTGCATGATGAAGTTGTAAATGTAATTAAAAATTATATTATTGAGGAGTAAAAAATGGATAAATATATAATTGTAACAACGTTTTGCGATAAAGAAAGTATTGCAAATTAAATAATAAAAACAGTATTGGGAAATAAACTTGCAGCAGGTAGTCAGATTTCAAAAGTTCATTCTAAATATTGGTGGAATAATAAATTAGAAGAATGTGATGAATATAAATTAGAATTTAGAACAAAAGAAAATCTTTTGGATGAGATAAAAGATGAAATAAATAAAATAAATGATTATGAAGTTGCCGAAATATCATTTTATGAAATAAAAAGTTTAAGCCAAGAATTTCTAAATTGGATAGATAAAAATATAAAATAGTATTTAATATCAATATGTTTTAGATGCGTTTTTAGATACTTTCTGCTATAAAGGCCGAGTGTAACCAAGTGCAAAAAAGTGCAATTTTAAAGGGAAAAATGCAACAAAGTGAAGCCAAGTGATAGCAAAATAGTATCCTTGTGGTTCGGGAAAAAAGTATAAAAAATGCTGTGGAAAGTAGTATAAAATAAGGAAAAATTAAAATTTAAAAAGGTAACAAATTTGTTGTTTGTCACCCAATAAATAAAAATGTGAACAAAATCCATTGAAATTAAAGGATGTCAAAAAAAAGTAATTTGTTGACATTTTTTATTGAAGGGGATGAAAAATAATGATGGAGTTAAATAATTTATTAAAATCATTAGATATTGATAAAGATTATCACGACAAAATTTTTGGCAATATGATATTTGAGAATTTATATACAAAAGTAGATTTAAATAAGTATGCTGCTATAAAAAATAAAATTTATTGGATGAGCTTATTGATATATAGAATATCTATGACAAACTATTTAAAATCGATTAACAAGAATATTGATTTTGAAAATAAATCTATTAATATCGAAAAAAACAATCTAATAGTTTTTCATTTATCGCTAAACATTACAAGTGAAATTTGTAAACAATTTAGTAATGGTAAAATATATCCATCATATATTTTAATGTTATGTAGGCAAATAATAGAACAAATATGTTTTATTAAAGAAGTTAAAAATAAGTATGGTAAGTTAGTAGAATATAAAATTATAAAAAGTAATTCTAAACGTAATAGAGTAGAAATGGTGTTTACTAGAAAAGATGGAACTCATTCAGAAACTGATATTATTAGGTATCCATTTAGAATAATTCATCATGAATTAGGGATTCAATGCAGATTTTACGATTTAAGAGGGAGGTTTGCTACAAAAACTTTAAGAAAGGGATGTGAGATAAAAGATATATCAAAAGTACTAGGACATAGTAGAGTAGAAACAACAAAAAATTATTATATAAATTGTATAAAAGATAATTTGAAAGATGTAAGTAAAATTTTTGAAAGAGAGTTAGGACTAAATTTGATAGATTAATTGTTATATAAGATAATAAATGATATAATATTACGTGAAGTTTTTAATAAATTAAAGAAAGGAGAGGATAGCAATTATGGATGAATTTATGTTTGAACTAGATAAAAAAGTTAATATGGGAAAAATATCAGATAATGATTTTAAGGAAAGTAAATCAATTTCTCTTATTAGAGATTTATTAGAAAAAAATAATAAGATAAAAGTCAGAACAACTGAAGCGGATAAAATACCAGATTTAGATGGTAGAATTAGTATCCTGGATAAAAACAAACATGATAGAATTATTGTAGAAGTTCAAAGTAAAACGTTACCCGAAGAATATAATGAAAATAAACCATATCATTATGATTGTGATACTAAAGTTTTAAATGTTGTAAAATACAATAAGTCTTTTAATCCAGTAGTGTTATTTTTAAGTGATATTAAAAATAATAAATTATATTATAAGATAATTACTAAAGAATATATTAACAAATTAAATTTTAATGATCAGGAAACTAAGAGGATAAAATTTGATGACAGTGACTTATATGAAGAAAGTAGATTTATAAAGCAAATAGTTGATTATGCAAAACTTAAAACGTTAATAATTAATAAAGGTGAAAATGCATTAGTAACTTCATATATAAATGGTCCTAATAAATATTACCACTTAATGCAGGAAGAAATTGATAAAGTCAATTATCGTTTTGATCATGATTTAAAGATTATAAAAGACACTTTGTTTCCAAATGTATGGAAATTTGGTATTGCTTATAATAAAACAGAAAAAGGTTTTGTTTTAGGAATTTATAAAATATATAAGGGAAGTAATGATACATTAGTAAAAAATTTTGATATTAAAAATAATAATATGTTATCAACTTTTTCAAACATTGATAGTAATATATCTGATGTTTTAAAGGACTGGATGAATAAATGTATTAATGAGTTTTATAATGTATATATGTTACATCCAAAATTTTGCTGTAATGATGTATTATCAGAAATAGTTTTCGATTTTTTAGACAATATTACTTATTTATCTGATAGAATTAAAAGTAAAAATAGTTGGGATTACTATAAGGATAAAGAAGAGTTGAATGTAATTCATTCATATATAAATGGATTGACAAAATTTTATAAAACTATTTGGAATGATAGAGAAAAATATCCGGATGCTAAAGTTTTAGAACCGGTTTATAAAGTTATAAATAAATTTATAATTTTTAATCCACTTATAACCTTCTCAAATAGTAAGAAGCTTTTAGAAAAATGTATTTTCGAAAACAATACTGAGCCTTTTAAAGAAAATATTTTCTTGAATAATCATGTTGATATGGATCTAGTAATGATGTCTATTATTGAGCTTGAAAAAAGAGGCATTAAAGAAATATCTAGAATTCATTCAAAAAATGATAAAAATTTAGTAGAAAATGTTTTTACGAAATTAAAAGAATCGTATGAATATACAAAAGACAAGTTAGGTTTGAAAGATAAACAGATAATAAATGGTCAATTTATAATATATTATTTTGAAGAAAAAGAAAATGCATATTGCCTTGAGTATAATGATAATAAAACACTGGAAATTGTTTTTAAAAATGAAAAAGAAGATAAGTATGAAGATATAAAAAGTAATTCAAATCAATTTGGAACATTTAAAGATTTTTCGAGAATTAAATGTCCATTATATAATTTTACTAGATTATTAATAAATAAAGTGTGCATGGAAGCTCAGGGAATGGATTTTGAATTTATATCAGAATCATTAGATGTTTTTAATAGGAAAGATATTCCTATTTTAACGACAAATATTAGATACCATTAAAAATAAGTATGATAATTAAATTATTAGAAATCTAAAAATGTATATTTGATTATGATTGATAATTATTTTATAATTTAACATGTGAACGGATGTGGACAATGTCCACAATATGTCCACGTTAGAGAAATACTTGTAGTACAGGTAATATCATAAATACAAATAATACAGATGTTACCTAGTTTGATAAACAAGGAAATACGAATAATACTATAAGTATAAATAATACTGATAATAGGGGAACATCCACTATATGCCGGAAGCGGTAAGAAATATAAGTAATGTTGTGATGAATAGTTAAAAAAGCCTTGAAATAAAGGTCTTTTCTATATAAAAATTTTAGATATGTTATTAAATATGTTGAATGCTGGTAGCTAAAAGGTATTTGAATGGGATATTATATATAGTGTGCTATTGATAAATGCAATAGAAAAAGGATTAGGAATTTTTCCCTTAATCCAGAAAAAAATTTATTATCCTTTTTAAGGTAGATATTTCTAAATTAAAATTAACAAAAAATTCATACTTCTTTCGTTCTAACGAAAATATTAAGGGGTGATTATATGAAAATACATCATTTTGATGTAGAATTTGCTGATAAAAATGGACTAAGTGGTGTAAAGGAATTTGTAAGTGCTTTAATAATAGTATGTATTGGAACTATTGTTCCAGCCGTGTTAGCACCATTGGGAATAATTTCATATGTTGTAATGTTTTTAATAATGGGAGTAACGGTTATTATTGTAGCTATTTTGATAAAGAAATATGGTGTTATTAATAAAGCTACTATGTCTGTCTTAATAGAAGATAATGAAGAGTTATATTATTTAATGATTACACCAGACTTCCATAGTATTACAGTTCCAAAAGATCTTACATCTTCAATAGCTGGACCAACAGCTACATTTATCGAAAATAAAATGGATGAAGAAATAAAAGCAATAAATACAGCACAGGATGATCTAATTGTAGAGAAATTATTTAATTTATATAAAAATGGTAAAATAAAAACAAATTTTGATACAATAATGTATGGAAAACCTATATATGTTTCAAAAATTTTAGAAAAAGATTTTAAGTCTAGTTATAAAAAAATATATAAAGTAAAATGTATTAAAGATAATAAAAAACAAGGTAAGGTTGTAATACCTAGAGCATTTCCATCTTTCTTTAATAATTAATTATTAAAAATTTAAAGGTCACAGTTCAGTTAAATAGATAAATAAATAAAAAAATGAAAAGTTTTGAAATATACTGGCCCAAAAAATTGAAACTTATTGAATATAGATACTGGGCAACTTTGGAATAAACTCTGTATTGTACGGGGGCATTCTTTTTAATTTGCCCTTTATTTTTTATTAAACTATTTTCCTTGAAAAAGTACCAAAAAATATAAACAGTTTGTGGAGAATAATAAATAGACCTTAAATGGGAAATTTTTGCAAAAATTATTACTATAAATATTTTAAATATAGAAAACATAATTAATGATTATAAAAAGAATGTCAGAACATTTCAAATATTGACATTTTTTTGGTTCTATGGTATATATAATTATATAGTTAAAAAGATGGGGGTTGAAACTATGAATCATCAAGATATACTAAAATTACAAGAAAAAATAAAGTCAATATCTGATTTAAAAGCAAAAATCGAAAACAATGAGATAAAAAAAGAAAGTTTGTCTTTGGAACAATTAAACGATTTAAATTTTTTTTATGCAGTTAATATTAAAAAGAAACAACAAATTAACAGAGTAAAAAAAGAAAAATTGCTTAAAATGAGGGAGAATGAAATATGAAATTATATAGATATATGTCTATTAATGAATTTTTAAAATTAATGTCAGGTGAGAAATTAACTAATACAAATAAATTTTCAATGAATAGAACTGATTCAGAAGGATTTTGTTTTTTGGGTGAAGAAACAGCATTCCAACATGGTTATGATCATGAGGAAGGTCAAATTTTGACCTATGATGCTTTAAGTTGCTTACAGTTCCTTAAGGGGATAGTTTCAGATGAGATATTAGTTGAATTTAATCCATCAGAAAGTGCTATAAAAAAATTACATGAAGGGACAGGAATATATTCTGATCCTCAAGGTGATTATGGTGACTTGATTTGTATAACAGAATATTCTACTACGGAATATGATAAGGATGCTTTTAATCCAAATAGAATAGTTGCTTTTCCTGGTATAAAAGATAAATATAGTTTTTCAAAGGCGTTGGATCAGATTAAAGATGAAGATTTGGAAATAATATATCCATTTATCAACCAGGCTCAGATTGAAATGAATAAATCTAAACAAAGTTGCCGTAATTATTGTGATATAGAATGGCATGAATGTTCTAATTTGCCAGATGCAATAAGTCAATTAGTACTAAATGAAAAAAAATCTAGAGAATTAGAAAGAGAAGATGGATTAATTGCTGATATAGAACATTTATTAAAGATTAAAAATAGCAGAGGAAGAGATAGATAAATAGCTAATTATATAAATTTACTACAAGTTATAAAGAACTTGAAACTATTGATTTGGTGAAATAGTAGAGAATATAATTATTAAACATTTATTTATATATACAGTAGGAGCTATATGTAATATTTAAAATATATTTAGACAATATAAAAACATTATATAAAGTTAGAATTATTTAATAGTGTTGGTTGTGAAAGAATTGAAAATTGTATTTTGTTGCTTTAAAGAATATAAAATGTAAAATGTTAAAAAATAAAAAATCAAAAAGTGAAAAATTCTCTACAATTTTATGCTTAATAGGAGTTTTAATTTTTTTATTCTTTTGATATTAGGTTGCTATGGGGCACTATTTGATTTAATTAGTGGGCCAAAAGAAATAATAATAGATGATGCACAAATAAAAATTCATCATTCAGAAGGGAAATATTTAATAAAGCATTATTACATAACTGGTGAGACACTAACTCATGAATATAAATCAATAGAGATTGGTGGAGATAATAGTAGAGAAAATGTTGATAAATTATTAGAAAAAAATGATAAATTTAAGATAATGTAATATTTTTAAAAATAACAGAATTTAAAAAAGTGCTATTTGAACTTTAATTCAAATAGTGCTTTTTCTTTGAAAGTGTAATTATTTGTATAAATTTGTTAGACTTGACAAACAATATATAATGTAATATAATGTTAACTATGGTTAACAAAAGGAGAAATGTTATGATATCAAAGGCAACAGAGGAATATTTAAAAACGATGTACGTTTTAAAAAAGCAAAATGGAAATATACGTGTTACGGATATTGCAAATAAAATGTCTTGCACAAAACCTAGTGTAAATAAAGCACTTAAAAATTTAAAAGAAAATGGATATATAGAATATGAAACATATGGACCAATTAAACTTACAAAAGAAGGCGAAAATTTAGCAAAAAAAATACTAGAGGCTTACGATATTGTATATTTATTTTTAAAAGATGTTTTAGGACTAGAAAAGGAAATTGCTAAATGTGAAGCAGATAAAATAAAACTAGTTGTAGAAGATAATACATTAAATTCTCTTGCTAAATATGTTCATAAAGTGTTAGATTTAAAAGACCTTGATTGTTGTTATGATTTAAATAAAGAAGAATGTAGATCATGTAAAAAAAGAAAACCAAAAGTAAAATATGTTTTAAAATAGGAGGATAGTTATGGATAATAATTTACTAAAAATAGAAGAGCTATATGTAAATGCAGAAGATAAAGAAATATTAAAAGGTATTAATTTAAATATAAATAAAGGTGAAGTTCACGTTATAATGGGACCAAATGGTTCAGGTAAAACTACTACTGCAAATGCTATCTTAAATAATCCAGCTTATACTAAAAAAAGTGGAAAGGTTATATTTGATAATACAGATATAACAAATGAAAAAACTGATGAAATTGCAAGAAAAGGTGTATTTATGTCGTTTCAATTACCAGAAGAAATACCTGGAATATCAGTTGCAAATTTTTTAAGGTATGCAAAAAGCAAAAAAATAGGTGAAAATATAAAGGCAACAGCATTTAAAATTGAGTTGATAAAATATATGAAAGAATTAAAAATGAATCCAAAATATATGCAAAGAAATTTAAATGTTGGCTTTTCAGGTGGAGAAAAAAAGAAAAATGAAATACTTCAAATGCTTGTGTTAAATCCTAAACTTGCAATACTTGATGAGACTGATTCAGGTCTTGATGTTGATGCAATAAAAACTGTATCAAAAGGAATAGACATGTTTAGAAATAAAGAAAATGCTGTCCTTATTATAACTCATAATACAAAAATATTACACAACTTGGATGTTGATTATGTGCATATTTTAGTAGATGGAAAAATAGTAAAAACTGGAGGAGCAGAACTTGCAAAGGAAATTGAAGAAGAAGGATATGCAAAATATAGAGCTGAGGTTAAAAATTAATGGGAAAGAGTAAATTTGATGATATAAATAGAAATATTTATGATATAAAAAATGAAGATAACTATGATTTTAAAATTAAAAAGGGTTTAACTAAGGAAATTGTAGATGAAATCTCAAAGCAAAAAAATGAACCAGAGTGGATGAGAGAGTTTAGATTAAAAGCAATTGATGTATATAATAAACTTGAACTTCCAACATGGGGACCTGATATATCAGAACTTAATATGGATGATATTGCAACATATGTAAGACCTAAAACAAAATTAAATACTTCGTGGGATGATGTTCCAGAAGATATAAAAGATACATTTGATAAATTAGGAATTCCAGAGGCAGAGAAAGAATCTTTAGCTGGAGTTGGGGCACAGTATGACTCTGAGGTTGTATACCACAATATGAAAGAAGAGCTTATAAAACAAGGAGTTATATATACAGATATGGAAAGTGCAGTAAAGCAGTATCCTGAACTTGTAAAAGAGTATTTTATGAAATGCGTTCCAATACATGATCATAAATTTGTTGCTTTGCATGGAGCTGTATGGTCAGGAGGATCTTTTGTATATGTTCCTAAAAATGTAAAAGTAGATATTCCATTACAATCATATTTTAGACTTAATTCTCCAGAATCAGGTCAATTTGAACACACTTTAATAATAGTTGAAGAAGGAGCCAGTTTGCATTTTATTGAAGGCTGTAGTGCACCAAAATATAATAAAGTAAATTTACATGCAGGATGTGTTGAGCTATATGTAAAGGATAACGCATACCTTAGATATTCTACAATTGAAAATTGGTCTAAAAATATGTTAAATTTAAATACTAAAAAAGCAATTGTTGGAAAAAATGCAAAAATGGAATGGGTAACAGGATCATTTGGATCAAAAATTTCAATGCTATATCCAATGAGTATATTAAATGGAGAAGGTGCAAAAACAGAATATACCGGTATTTCATTTGCAGGAAAGGGTCAAAACCTAGACAATGGTTTTAAAGTTATTCATAATGCACCTAATACTTCAAGTGTTGTAAATGCTAAATCAATTTCAAAAGATGGAGGAAAGTGTACATATAGGTCACTTAGCAGAATAAATGAAAATGCAAGAAATTCAAAAGCAGTAGTATCTTGTGAATCTTTAATGTTAGACGATATTTCTGTATCAGATACAATTCCTGTAAATGATATACGAAATGATGAGGTTGAATTTTCTCATGAAGCAAGTATTGGTAAGATTAGTGAAAAAACTATCTTTTATTTAATGAGTAGAGGAATATCAGAAGAAGATGCAAAAGCAATGATAGTAAGAGGATTTGCATATGGTGTGTCAAAAGAATTACCAATAGAATACGCAGCTGAAATGAATAATTTAATTAATTTAGAATTGGAGGGAGCTATAGGATAATGAAAAAAACGATTTTAAATGAAACGCCTGTAAGAACAGCAGTTAACTTTAATATTAATAATATATCACTTGATAATATTGATATTCCAAATAACCCTCCAAAATTTCAAAATATAGAAATAAAATATGATGAAAGCAAAGTAAGAGTAACAGATAGTATCGAAAGACAGGATATAGAATATGGCATTTCAGATGAACTTACAGATAAAACTTTTTCCAATGCAAATAGTAATATTAATATTGAAATAAAAGAAAATATTGAAGAAAATATTAGAATTAATTTTAAGTTTGATAATGCTAATAAGGTATTAGTTGATAACATGAAAATTATTTCAGATAAAAATACAAGTTCAACTGTGGTATTAAAATATGATTCTGATAATAAAGATAGTTATTTTCATAATCAAGTATTAAAAGTTATAGCAAAAGAAAATTCAAATTTAAATATTGTTCTTGTAAACTTTATGAATACATTATCCACTAATTTAATAGCAATTGACAGTATTATTGAAGATAATGCCAAGCTAAATTATGTAGTAGTTGATTTAGGTGGAAAGTATAGTATTACAAATTACTACTCAAATTTAGTAGGTAAAAGTTCTGAAAATTTAATTAATGCTATATATCTTGGCAATGATGATCAGTTCTTTGATTTAAATTATATTTCTCATTTAAGAGGAGAAAAATCTAATGTAAATATAGAAGTTCAAGGTGCTCTAAAAGATGAAAGTAAAAAGCATTTTAAAGGTACTATTGATTTTAAAAAAGGTTCAAAGAAATCTATTGGAAATGAAAACGAGTCATGTATGCTTCTTTCAGATAAGGCTAAATCTATATCACTTCCAATGTTACTTTGTAGTGAGGAAGATGTAAAAGGAAATCACTCAAGCAGTGCAGGAAAAATAGATCCTAAGGTTTTATTCTATATTATGACTAGAGGATTTGATCTAAAAGATGCTATGAAACTTGTTGTAAAAGCTAAATTTGATAAAATACTTGAAAATATAGAGGATACAAAATTAAAGAAAGAAATAATAGATAAAATTGATGAAAAAATTGACTAAAGGAGGTGCAATAATGACAGCAGAAGATATAAAAAAAGACTTTCCACTACTTAAGGATAATGACATTTCATATTTAGATAGTGGTGCAACAACTCATAAACCAAAGCAGGTAATAGATGCAATATCATCTTTTTATAACAAATATAACTCTAATCCGCATAGAGGGTCATATATGCTTAGTGTAAAAGCAACTCAAATATATGAAGATACAAGAAAGAAAGTAAAACAGTTTATAAATGCAAAGCACACAAAAGAGATTATATTTACTAAGAATGCAACAGAATCTTTAAATTTAATAGCTTATTCATATGCTATGGAAAATTTAAAAAAAGATGATGAAATTGTAATATCTATAATGGAACATCACTCTAATTTAGTTCCTTGGCAAAAAGTAGCAAAGGTTACAGGTGCAAAACTAAAATATATGTACATAAATGAAAATTACGAAATAGACGATGAAGAAATAAAAAATAAAATTACAAATAAAACTAAAATAGTTGGAATTACGCATGTTTCTAATGTAACAGGAACAATTAATGATATAAATAAAATTGTAAAATATGCCCATGAAAATGGAGCTGTAACTATAGTTGATGCTTCTCAAAGTATTGCACATATGAAGATTGATGTTCAAAATATTGATACAGATTTTTTAGTATTTTCTGGTCATAAAATGCTTGCACCACTTGGTATAGGTGTGTTATATGGAAAAGAAGAAATACTTAATAATATGACACCATTTTTAATGGGAGGAGATATGATAGAGTATGTTTATGAACAAGATACTACTTTTGCATCTCTCCCAAATAAATTTGAAGCTGGTACTCAAAATGTTGAGGGCGTAGTTGGGCTTGGTGCAGCTATTGACTACATACAAAAAATAGGATATGATAATATACATAGTATTGAAGACGAAGTTATTTCATATGCTGTAGATTGTTTAAGAAAATTAGATTTTTTAGATATTTATATGACGAAAAATAGCAATAATCATTCATCTGTTATATCCTTTAATATAAAGGGTGTACATCCACATGATGTTGCAAGTATTCTTGATACATTTGGAGTTTGTATAAGAGCTGGGAATCATTGTGCACAGCCACTAATGAGGTATCTTAAAATTGATTCTACATGCAGAGCTTCTTTCTATATTTATAATACAAAACAAGATGTTGATAAACTTGTTTTAGGATTAAAAAAAGCATATGAAATGTTTAGCAAGTACATAAGAAAATAGAAGGTGAAAAAATGGATGATTTAAATGATTTATATAATGAACTTATTATGGAACATAGTATGAATTCATATAATAAAAAGAAGATGGAAAATGCAGATTTTTCTGAAGTAGGACACAATCCAAATTGTGGTGATGAAATAACATTAGATTTAAAGCTTGATGGTGATGTTATAAAAGACATGACATTTGAAGGGCATGGTTGTGCAATATCTCAAGCTTCTACATCAATAATGATTGATACTCTAAAAGGAAAAAGTGTCAAAGAAGCAATGGATATTATTGAAACATTTATTCATATGATAAAGAAAGAAATTAAAGATGAGAAAGAACTTGAAAAATTAGAAGATGCTATTGCATTTAAAAATATTTCAAATATGCCAGCTCGTGTAAAGTGTGCTTTACTTGCATGGCATACATTAGAAGATATGTTGCAGAAAAATACTAATACTAATGCAAAATCAAGTATAAAATGTTGTAATTAGAAATGAGCTTATCACTCTATTTATTAGAGATGATAAGCCTTTATTTTCTGCGTTTTAGTAACTAGCCTAGATATATTTTTTTCATAAGTAAGTTTACATCTGAAACTCTAACATTTGAAGTATCTTGCTGGCCTGCAATTTCGGCAGTTGGTGGAATAGCTATTGGTCAAGCATGTCCAGTTTCACCTTTTTCACCTTGAATACCTTGTATGCCCTGAGGACCGGTTGCACCAGTATGACCAATATAGTAATGATCCTTGGAACAATTACAATTACAACATGAATTAAAACAAGAATTCATGAACATTCATCCTTTTTAGTGAGATTATTTTCCTTTTATTATATGTTGCAAATTTTTATATTGTTAAATTGATATAAAAGATATATCATAAATTAGCATTTAAAATTTGTATAGAAATGAAATTTTGCATACAAAAAAAGGAGCCTAAAGCTCCTTTAAATTATATTATTTTTTGTTTTCTTTTATTGCAGCAGTTTCATAAGTTTCTGTAATTGCCCCACCATCTTTTGATGAATCTTCAAGAGTAGGCTCGATATTTTCAAACATGATATCAAAATTATCTAAATTATCAAGTTCAACAGATTTTTTATCTTCGTTTTGTGAGTAATTAGATGGAGAAGACACAATTGAATCATTAGCTCTTTTAGCAAGTTCTTCATTTAATCTTGTTGATGTATTTACACCAAATAAAGTATCATCATTTGCTGAAGAATCACTATCGTTAATTGTAATTGTAGGAGTATCTGGTTTTGTCATCATGTATTTTTCAAAATTAAACATTAATGTATGAGCTTTTTCTTTATATTTGCTATTTAGGAAATCTGTTTTTCCTTTACCATATATTGTTTTTCCTTTTTCATCCTTTGTTTTGAAGAAAACATTTTTAAATCCTAAATCTTGAATTTTATATGCTTCTGCACGGATTTTCTTTTTTACCTCAAGACTTGTTGATTTAACAAGTTCACCATCAACAATCTTGAATGAACTTGATTGGTCAGGAATTTTATTCATACCAAATGCTTTTTCCCAGTAATCACTATCTTCTGGGACTGTATCACCAAATACAATTTGAGTTTTTGTATTTGCAAGAACTGTTTGCCTATAATATCCTGATTTATCTCCTTTAGATAATTGTGATAAGTTTTGAAGTGCAATTGAAACACCGCATCTATATTTTCTAAATAGTGTAAACATAACTTCCATATCTTTATTAATATATTCAGGAAATTCATCAATATACAAGAAGTGTGGTGTTCTTGAATCTTCAGTACCTTTTCTTCTTAAAACAGCATCTTGAAATTGTAGTATAAAGAACATACCAAAAGCTTTAGCTTGTAAAACACCAAGATCACCTTTTCTAGAACATGCAGTAATAACCTTACCTTCTTCTAAAGCTTTATCAAAGTTAATCATATTTGTTTTACCACAAAGAGCTTTTTTTAGTCCTGGGTTCCTAATTAAGTTATTAAGTTGAGTAATAGCTCCATACAAGAATTTTTCTGTATCTTTTCTTCCACTACCTCTTGTTCCAGGAATTTCATATCCGTTTATATTAAGAGATGGCTTATAGAAATTCTTTTCAAAATATGCAATTAATAATTTGTATTTTTGTTCAAGCTCAGGTACCTTTTTCATTTCTTCAGTCATTTCTTCAACTTTATCGAAGTTATATAAAAGTTCAAGCATGTCTTCAAGAGAAGCAACTTCACCATTATTCATTCTTGGATACATTTCTTTAAGTAGAATTGATAAGTTTTGGAATGCATCTATTGTAACTTGTGTAAAAAATGGATCTCCGGCACCACCACCACCTTGTGATTCATACATTGAGTTTAAAACATCTGCAACTATTGAAGCAACTTTAGCAGGATCTTCAATAGCAAAAGGATTAATACTTAATGTATCAGGATTTATTGGATCAATAGATAAAACATCTATGTCAAAGTTCTTTGCAACTCCAATAAAATCTGAAATAAATTTACCGTCATTTTCAACGATTGTAATTCCAATATCTTTATATGTAATATTTCCTGTTGCATTATCTTTGAATTGAACTACAGGTTTTACATTTTCCATAAATTCATCTTCCATGCCACGTTTTGGTCTTAGGTAAGAAAGAGAAAAGTTTCTATTGATGTATTCGTTATTAAATGGACCGTTCATATATGCTATACCTTTTTTTAACATTGAATAGCCTATCTTTTTAGAGTATTCTCTAAAGAAATATTTTCTTTCTAGGTCTAATGCACTCATTGGTAGTAGAACAGTTGCTGTTTTACCTGTACCAGTAGCACCTTGTACAAGAGTACCCTCATATCTTTTTTTCTCAGGAACAACTATAGGGATAGCTGAATCTTTTTCATTACATATGATTGTTTCGCAAGTAAACATTCCATTATCTTTACTTCCACCTGTAAGAGATAGTCCACAAAATCCAGCAATAGATTTTGGAAGGTCTTCATCCCTTAAAATAAGTAAAAAGTAATCAATTATATTAAATATTGCAACAAAAGGTACTGCAAAGCATGCTGTTTTTATTGCTGGGGCAAAAAGTTCAGGAAAATACATTTTTACAGTGTTATAATTTGGGAACCTTTGTAATAACCACCAAAAGCCTTGGTTTATCCATGTACATGCCATACCACCCAAAACAACACCAAAAAGAATGCATGTTACCATATAAAATTTAATTTTTTGTCTATCATTTTTAGGAATTCCAGAATTTACAAAAAATGAAAATGCCAGAGGTGGAATTGTTAAAAATATAGCATAAAGATATGGAGATATTTTATTTTCAATTCTCGCATCTCCAACTAGAAATCCAAGCATTCTAGATATAGACATAAAAACAAGAATAACTGTAATCGCATACAGCAATATTGTCATTATTTTATTTGGATTTGTTTTTATATGTAATTTTTTAAATAGATTTTCTACCAAAATATATCACCCTTTCATAAGGTTATAAAACTATTTGACTTATAAAACTAATTCATATATAATATACAATAAATGTATAAAAATTTCAAGTCTTTTGAAGTTTTTTGTACTTATTAAATATTAAAATATTAAAGTAGGAGAATGTGAAATATGAAAATAATAGTTGGACTTGGTAATCCAGGAAAAGAATATGAAAATACAAAGCATAATTTAGGATTTATGTTTTTAGATTTTTTAAATAAAAATTATTTAGGTGGAGAATTTAAAACTTTTAAGAACAGTAAAATTATTGAAGGAAACATAGATAATGAAAAAGTGATTTTAGCTAAACCTCAAACATATATGAATTTAAGCGGTGATGCAGTTATTAAACTAAAAAATTGGTATAAAGTTGATAATAATGATATACTAGTTATTTATGATGATTTTGATATTCCGTTTGAAAGTGTTAGATATAGAGATAGTGGAAGTGCAGGAACTCATAATGGAATGAAAGATATTGTAAACAAGTTAGCCACTAAAGATATTCCAAGACTTAGAATTGGTACTGGAGGATTAAAGAAAGAAAATCAAGAGGTAATATCTTTTGTTTTATCTAAATTTTCAAAAGATGAATTAGATGAATTAAACAATGTTTTTGAAAAAGCATATCTTAAATTCAAAGAATTCCTTGACAAATAGTAAAAATAATGTTAAAATATTTAGGTATTCCGCACAGAACAGGTTTAAAAGCGTATTGCTACCTTAATTGGCGAGAACAAGTAAGTTAGAAGGAGGAAGTTAAATGTACGCAATTGTTGAAATTAGAGGAAAACAGTACAAGGTACAAGAAGGTGATATTGTATTCGTTGATAGAATGGACGAAGTTGAAGAAGGAAAAGAAATCACTTTCGATAAAGTATTATTCTTATCTGATGGTAAAAAAGTTACTGTTGGAACTGATACTGTAAAAGGAGCTAAAGTTAAAGCTACTGTTATTGGTCATGGTAAGTCTAAAAAAATCTTAGTATTTAAATATAAAGCTAAGAAAAATGAAAGAAAAATGAGAGGACACAGACAACCATATACAAAAATTCAAATAGAAAAAATTACAACAACAGCTGATAAAGCTAAAAAAGAAGATAAAGCAGAAAAAAAGGAAGTAGAAAAGAAAGAAGTTAAGAAAACAACTGCTAAGAAGACTACAACTGCTGCAAAGAAAACAACAACTAAAAAAGAAGAAACTAAATAATAAACAAGAAATAAAAATTGAAGCGTAAAGGAGTGATTTTAAATGGCACATAAAAAAGGTGCGAGCTCATCTAAAAATGGAAGAGACAGTGAGTCTAAAAGACTTGGTGCAAAAAGAGCAGACGGACAATTTGTTTTAGCTGGAAATATTATCTATAGACAAAGAGGAACTAAAATACATCCAGGTACAAACGTAGGGCTTGGTAAAGATGATACACTTTATTCAAAAATTGATGGTGTATTAAAATTCGAAAGAAAAGGTAGAACAAAAACTAAGGCTAGCGTTTATCCTGTAGAGGAAACAAAATAAATATAAAAAGCGGGTACATTTATATGTATCTGCTTTTTTGAGAAATTTTAGTATATAGTGTAAAATTATCATTATAAAAAAATCAATCACAAATTAATGTGATTGATTTTTATATTTGGGTTAACTAAATGAAATGTGAAGTGCTCTAATCTTTCGAGTAGTTTGGTTTTTGTACTTAGGTTTAGATTTTTTAGAAATGATTTTTCTATCCTTGCGCTCTTTTCTTGAAATTTGTTTTAATTCTTCAATAGTGGAGTACTTAGAACAGGCTATTTTTATTATATCAAATTCAGACATAGAGTAGAAGACACTTCTATCGAGTATTTCTACAAACATTGGATTTAATTCTTTTTCAATCATTTCAGAGTAAATCTCTTTTGTCTTAATTTCTCCGTGATTTACAAATACACCAACAAGATTAGGAAAGATACGTAAAAAATCAAGTAACTGATCAGCTTTTGCATGTGAGGAAAATTCATTGCAACAAAATATATCACAGTTTATTTGAGTCTTTACTTTTACTCCATAAATGTTAAAAGTATGGTCCTGACCCTTTTTGGCATTTTTTAAAGTGTAGCCTAATGTACTTGATGGCAAATAACAAGTAAAAAGTATTGCAACATCCTCCCGGTGAACGAGCCTAGAAAGATAATACGGTGCTTTTCCTTTATCTGCCATACCGGATGTGGTTAATATGATTTTTGGAGTAGTTGATTGCAAAACATCTCCCGGAATTTCATCAATAATTAATATATCTTTTGTACCAATCATTTCAGAAACTAAACTCAAATGATTTGATGTACTTACTAATATGAGGTTCTCAGGTATGAAATCAACCTTTGATTCTTCTATGAATATTTTAAAATACTCAATTGCAAGAGAACCTGCAAGATATATTGGTACCGACTTTGACAGAAGGTTTTCATCCTGTAATTTTTTTAACTTTAAGAGAACCTGTTCAGCTCTTTCACAAGCTATAACAGGGGAAACTACTGTTTTATTCTCATTAATAAGAGAAAGAAGTGTGTCATCATATGTGTAATTAATTGATCCTGTTGTGGAATCGCCATATGTTGACTCCTGAAAAACAATGAGCTTGAGATTTTTTACCCATTTAGGAATGCCCGGTATATCCTGGAATAAATTATTCACATTATAGTCACCAGTAAAAAGTAAATTAATGGTTTCACAACATGGATAACTTACCTGAAGAAGAACCATAGCAGCACCCATTAAATGTGCATTACCAAGTAATGTTACATTCAAGTTGTCATCAAGACTAAAGGTATTATTGTAATTTAATCCCCTACATCTGTTTAAAGTTCTCTTTACATCTTCTAATTCATAAAGAGGTTCAACAAATGTTTTGAGCTTCCTAGACTCATAATCCAATATCTTTGCACAGTCAAAAAGGGCTGGCCAAAGAAGTCTTTTGGCAACATTTGTGCAATAGATATTGTTATAATACCCTTTCTTTACCAAAAGCGGCAATCTTCCACAATGATCTATATGAGTATGTGTCAAAAAAACATAATCAATATTTTCAGGATGAAACTGAGTTGGAAAATCAAAATTATATTTGTTATATTCAAACTCTTGATACATTCCACAATCGATAAGAATATGCCTAGTATCTCCATTTGGAAAATGGATCATTAAGATAATTGATGAACCAGTTACGCCAGAGTGAAGGCAAGATATTTCATATGTAATGCTAGCTGGTTTATTTTTCACTGGTTTATTTTTCATAAGAATTCCTCCATTAAAAAATTAAATACTAAAAAGTATTTGGATTTGAATAAAAAATAAGAAAAAACTTAAAGTAGTATAAATGTATAATCATATATTTATATACCATCCTACTATATTTATTATATAATGCTTTGTGTTATAAAGTCAATAATTATGTCAAAAAAAAGAGAAAAATTAGTAAATTTACAAAAAAAGTAATTAATATAGACATAATATTTAAATAAAATTATATTGATACTAGCTTTTTTTAAGCATTTATTGTATAATATTATGTATAATGTTTAGTAAATTAGGTGATGATAATGGAAGAAAAAAAGATAATTTTAACAGGTGATAGACCAACTGGAAGACTTCATATAGGTCACTATTTTGGTTCATTACAAAATAGAGTAAAACTTCAAGATGATTATGAACAATATATAATGATTGCAGATGTTCAAGCTTTAACAGATAACTTTAATAATCCAGAAAAGGTTAGAAATTCTGTAAAACAACTTTGCATTGATTATTTGTCTTGTGGAATTGATCCACAAAAAACAACAGTATTTATTCAATCAATGGTTCCTGAAATTGCAGAACTTACAGTTTTCTATTCAAATCTTGTAACTGTTGCAAGACTAGAGAGAAATCCAACAGTAAAAACAGAAATAGCCCAGAAAAAGGAACTTTTTGGAAATAACGGTGAGAGTATAACTTATGGATTCTTAGGATATCCAGTAAGTCAATCTGCAGATATTACTGCGTTTGGAGCACATTTGATTCCTGTTGGAGAGGATCAACTTCCAATGATTGAGCAAACAAGAGAAATTGTTAGAAAATTTAACGCTATTTATGGTGAGACTTTAGTTGAACCCGAAGCTTTAGTTGGAAAGATGGCTAGAGTAAAAGGACTAGATGGGAACGCCAAAATGGGTAAAAGCTTAGGTAATGCAATATATTTGTCTGATAGCGAAGAGGAAATAAATAGAAAAGTTATGGGAGCTTTAACAGATACTTCAAAAATAAGGAAAGACGATCCGGCAAATCCTGAAGTGTGTATGGTAGGATACTATCATAAGATGTTTAGTCAAAAAGATAAAGAGTGTATATTTGAAGAATGTAAAAAGGGAAAAAGAGGTTGCGTTGCTTGTAAAAAAGAACTCGCTAAAAATATATGTGAGTACTTAAAACCAATAAGAGAAAAAAGAAAATATTATGAGGAGCATCCTGAAATCATAGACGATGTTTTAAAAAACGGAATAAAAAAAGCTAGATATAAAGCTAGTGAGACAATGAAAAAGGTAAAGAAAGCAATGAAAATAGACTATTTTGAGTAAAAGGAGAATTTAGATGGTAATTGATTATGTAAAAATAAAAGTAAAAGCTGGAAATGGTGGTAATGGTGCAACAAGTTTTAGAAGGGAAAAATATATTGCTGCTGGTGGTCCAGATGGCGGTGATGGTGGAAAAGGTGGAAATATATATTTAAAAGTTGATCCAAATACATCAACGCTACTTGATTTTAAATATAAAAAAGAATTTAGGGCTGAAGATGGTAAAAACGGTGATGGTGCAAGAAAAACTGGAAAATCAGGTCAGGACTTGTACATAAGTGTACCACTTGGTACAATAGTAAGAGATGTAGATAAGGATATTGTAATTGCTGATTTATCAAAAAAAGATGATGTGTTTTTAGTAGCTAAAGGTGGAAAAGGTGGAAAAGGCAATATGAATTTTGCGACTCCTACAAGACAAGTTCCAAATTTTTCTGAGGCAGGCCATAAAGGTGTAGAAAGAAATCTTGAACTTGAACTAAAAATGCTTGCTGATGTTGGACTTATTGGTTTTCCAAATGTTGGTAAATCAACAATAATTTCAACTGTATCATCTGCAAAACCTAAAATTGCAAATTACCATTTTACTACACTTGAACCAGCTTTAGGAGTTGTTAAAACTAAAAGTGGAGATACCTTTGTGATGGCTGATATTCCTGGAATTATAGAGGATGCAAGTGAGGGCGTAGGTCTTGGATTTAAGTTCTTAAAACATATTGAAAGAACTAGACTTTTATTGCATGTAATTGATATTACAGGAAGTGAAGGAAGAATTCCAGTAGAAGATTTTAAATTAATAAATAATGAGCTTAAAAAATATAGTCAAAAACTTGCCTCAAAAAAACAAATTGTTGTTGCCAACAAAATGGATAGTTTAAGTGATGAAGGCTATCTTAAAGATTTAGAAATGCTTTGTAAAAAAGAAGGGTTAAAATTATTTAAAATTTCAGCTGCAACTAAAATTGGATTAGATGACTTACTAAACTATGTATCTGAAGAATTAAAGAAAATTCCAAAAGAAGATATTGTTGAAGTAATTAAAGAAGAAGATGATGAATTAGTAGATCAAGAGTGGCATGTAGAAAAGAAAAATGATACATACTACGTTACTGGTGCTCCTATAGAAAGACTAATGAGTAAAGTTAATATATTTGATGTGGAATCAAGACAATACATGCAAAGAGTATTAAATAAAATGGGAGTTATGGATAAGGCAAGAGAACTTGGTCTTCAAGATGGAGAATATTTAGATATTATAGGATATCAAATGGAATATAATGATTAAGAAAAGGCCATTCGTGGAAGCGAATGGCCTTACTTAAAACAATAAAAAAAATAAAATAAAAATAAAAATTATCCAGAGTATAATATCAACTATAGTTACTAACGCTTGTAAAAGACATGAAGTAACTTTAAACAAAAGTTTAAATAGTAAGATAGCTAATATAAGCGTAACAATCAAAGAGATCATTTTTTATTACTCCTCCCTTTCCAAAGTTTAGCTATAAATTTTGGTAAATCAATCTTTTTTGATAAGAAAAGATATGAAAGAAGAAAGTATATAATAGAGATTATTATATCAATTATAAATACTACCCAGTTTTCTGTTCTGATAGAATTTGCTCCTATACCAAATATTAATGCAAGAATTAAACCACCAATTACTTCATGAGGCATATGACCGGTTTTAATATTAAGTTCATCACCAAGATGATTCCAAAATTCTTGTAGAGAATCAGTTACAATACAATGTTTTTTAGTTTCTTTAAGAAGGCTATGTGTAACTTGTGCATTGTTCTGTACACTCATCCTAATTCCTAAAGCGTCTCTAATTACCAGCGCAGTCCATAATAGCAAGCTAACTTCAGCAGCTATGCAAACTAAAATTTCTGTTTTGCTTGTAGCGTTATAAATAGCTTCGTAAATTATTGGTGTAATAACAATACATCCTGTTACTGAAACTGCAGTATGAGATGATGGAAAATCACCGTCAGAAAAGAATTGTTTTATTATATTCCGTGGATTTTTATTCTTTGTAATTGCAATTTTAAGTAATGTCTTAAATGCCTGAGAAGTAACCCATACAAGTACAATACTTATTGCAATATAAGCGAAAGTGTTTAACGCAAAAATTATATTTTCGTTCATTATAATCCTCCTAGTTTAGAGTTAAATTTTTATATTTTTTTGTAACCATATTATACCATAATATTGAACGTGTGTCAATTGTATAAAATTTACCATATTGTAAATAATAATACTGGGTGGTAAGTAATGTGGATTATATATACTGTATCTATTATTCTTTTGTTATTATTTATAATGCTTTTGGTTTTTCCAATAAAAATTGAGATAAAGCATGAAATAGTACCTACTTTTAATAAATTAAAAAAGTACAAAAGTGAAACTGTAAAAGAAAAACATTATTTGAAAATAAAATTATTATGGTTTATTTTAGTATATAAAAAAGATTTAAATAAAAAGAAAAATGATGATAAAAAATTATATAAAAATGTTTCTAATGATCCTCTTGAAATGGTTATAAATTCAGTTTTTAATGCGCTAGATAAAGCATTAACTGGAGAAAAAATAAATAAAGCTTTGTTAAATTCAAAAGATATAAAGAATTTTATTAATAGCATATATGTAAAGAAACTAAAATTGGATTTAGGGATAAATTTAATAAATACAATTTTAAATGTATATGTATCTACTTTAATTAATGTTGTAATAAATATGTTTATAGCTAATAATATAAATAGATTTAACTTAGAAAATACAAGATACAAAACATATATTAGTGGAGAAGTATATAATATAAAAATAGATAGTATAATTCATCTTCAACTTGCAAATATTATTTATATAATAATAAAAATAATATTTAAGTTAAGAAAGGTGGAAAAGAAAAATGTCAGATCAAAAACATCCAATAGAAAATTTAATGATGACAGCTATGACTTCGCTTGAAAGCATGGTAGATGTTAATACAATTGTAGGTGATATGGTAACTTCACCAGATGGTACAGTAATTATACCTGTATCTAAAGTATGTTTTGGCTTTGCTGCAGGAGGTAGTGAATTTAATACAAACAAATTAAATAAATTTTCAGAAAATGCTAAACTTCCTTTTGGTGGTGGTAGTGGAGCCGGTGTAAATATATCACCAGTTGCATTTTTAACAGTAAAAGACGGACAGATAAAGCTTTTAAATGTAAATGGAACAACTTCGGTTGATAAATTGGTAGATATAATTCCTGATATAGTTAACAAGGCAAATACTTTAATTGAAAGGGCTATTCAAAAACCAAAGCAAGTTTTAAAGGTTGAACAGTCTGAAGATACAAGTCCTGATGATATAGAAGATTGGCATAAGGTATAAAAAAACACCTCTCATTAGTTATGAGAGGTGTTTTTGTGTAATGCCTCCTGGTAGGCAAGAATTGCAATATTGGCCTTCTTCAAGAAATCCTGCTGACTTTTATCAACTTTGCTTTCTTTAAGTGGTTCAGAATACGATAATTCTGATGTTGCAAATTTCATAACTTCGTCCTGATTGGCAAGGAGTTCAGCTTTTTTCCTTTGTTCAATTTTTTTTCTGTAAAGCTGATTTTTTCTTTCTCTTTTTTCTTGCTTTTCTTTTCTGTCATTATGTTTTGCAATTGTTACGGTAATTGCTAAAATCAAAAACATTATTGCAAAACAACTTGGTAAAATTTCAAAGTTACCATTTTCTGTATTTACACATGTAAATATAATAAGGCAAAATGTGAACATTAAGAACAAAATTGCAATTACATTTTTAAAAAACTCTTTCATTGTAAAGCCCTCCCCTGAGCTTAGAGCTAAATCAGTAAAACAAATTGAGTAAATAAACTTAAGGTGGGGGTTATATTTTTGTTATATAACTTGTCTATAGTTTAAACAATTTAAATATCTACTAATTTTAGCAAATTTTTTAATTTTTTACATACTAACATTATAGCATATTTTACATAAAAAGTCAAATTGTATGTTTTTTTTATATCTTGACATTGTAATAAAATAAATATATAATTTAATTATACTTTTTAGGGGGAATTTTAATGGAACAAGAAAAAATAATGAATTCTTTAAAGGATTTGTTAAATATAAAATTTGATAAGTATGGAAATAAAACAGCATTTATAGAAAAAGAGGATAACTCAAAAGAATTTAAAAATAAAAGCTACTCAGAGCTTAAAGAAAATATTAATGCTTTAGGAACGATAATGTTAAAGAAATTTAACTTAAGTGGTGAGAAAGTAGCTGTAATTGGAGAAAATAGTTCGAGATGGTATGAAACATATCTTGCAGTTGTTTGTGGTGTTGGTGTTATTGTACCACTTGATAAGGAATTACCTGGAAACGAAGTACTTAATTTATTAAAGAGATCTAATTCAAAATGTATCGTATACTCTAGTAGAAGAAAAGAAGTAATTGAAAGTATAAAAAATAAACTCCCAAAAGATATGATATATATTGAAATGTCGAAAGAAAAAAGTGATGACGAAAGTTATTCATATAATCAGCTTATAGAAGAAGGAAAAGAGTTAGTTGATACAGGTGAAATTGAGTATATTGATGCAAAAATTGATAGAGAAGCATTTAGTATATTGTTGTTTACTTCAGGAACTACTGCTGCATCAAAAGGTGTAATGTTATCACACAAGAATATTTGTGCTGATATATATTCATGTTATGATATTGTTCCAATGTTTGGAAAATATACTTGTCTTTCAGTTTTACCACTTCATCATACTTTAGAATTTACATTATCATATTTGTTCATGACAAGTGTTGGTGGTACTATTGCAATTTGTGAAGGATTAAAATATATAGTTAAAAATTTACAAGAAATTAAACCTGATTTTATGGTTGTTGTACCAGAATTAGTAGAGAAAATGGCAGCTAGAATTGAAAAGACAATTGAGAAACAAGGAAAAACAAAGCTTGTTAATTTTATGGGTGGAATTACTACAGGACTTAGTAAAGTAGGAATTGACTTAAGAAGAAGTGTGTTTAAAGAGGTACAAAAGAATTTAGGTGGCAATTTAAAATATTTCTTCTGTGGAGGAGCACCTCTTGATAAAGAAGTTCATAAAAAAATGGAGAGATTTGGATTTAAATTTTTACAGGGATATGGCCTTACTGAAACTGCTCCACTTGCTGCAGGAAATAGACTTAACGATAGAGAACCAGGTACAGTTGGAAAAGCAGTTTATGGTGATGAAATAAGGATTGATTTAAGTGCAAATGAAGATGAAAATAGCAATGTTGGTGAAATTATTATACGTGGTGATAATGTCTTTATGGGATATTACGAGAATGAATCTGAAACTAAAAAAGCTCTAAAAAAAGGTTGGTTCTATACAGGAGATTTAGGCTATTTTGATTTAAAAGGAAATTTAGTTATTGCAGGTAGGAACAAGAATGTTATAGTTACTCCAAATGGAAAAAATATTTTCCCAGAAGAGATAGAACAACTTGTAAATAAAATACCACTTGTAGATGAATCAATGGTTTATGGAAAAAGTGAAAATGGTACAGGAAAAGATTTAGTAGTATCATGTAAAGTTACTTTAAATGAAGAGTATATAGAAGAAAAATATGCTTCTAAAAGACCTACTGACGATGAATTATACAGTATGATATGGGAAGACATAAAGAAAGTAAATAAAACTATGGCACCGTATAAATCAATAAAAAAATTAGAAATTAAACATGAACCATTTGTTAAAACTACAACAATGAAAATTAAGAGATTTGAAGAATTAAAAAAGGATAAATAAATGAAACAGTCTAGTATTTAACTAGGCTGCTTTTGTGTTAAATTTATAAAAAAACTATTGACAACATTAATAAAAAATAGTATAATTTTAGATGTGGATGTACCATTAGCTCAGTTGGTAGAGCAGTTGCCTCTTAAGCAATTTGTCCAGGGTTCGAGTCCCTGATGGTGCACCATTTATAATAATAAAATCCTTGTAACAGTTTATGTAACTGATTTACAAGGATTTTCTATATCTAAAAAAATTAATATAAATTTACCGTTATAACCTAATTACTTGACCGATTTTAATTAGATCGCTAGAAAGATTGTTTATTTTCATTAAATTTTCAACTGTCGTATTATGTCTTTTGGCAATATTCCAAAGTGTGTCACCAGCTTTTACAATATGTACATTAGTATTTGGAAGAATTAATTCTTGGCCTATCATTATTAAATCATTTGATAAATTATTTAACATCATAAGTTCTTCAACAGTGGTATTGTATCTTTTTGATATATTCCAAAGAGTATCACCAGCTTTTACAGTGTACCTATTTGTACTTGTTGATTGACTTATTTCAGGAATAGTTAGAACTGTACCTATACTTAATAAATCATTTTTTAAATTATTTAATTTCATAATTTCTTCAACAGTAGTGTTATATTTTCTTGCTATATTCCAAAGAGTATCGCCAGCTTTTACAGTATATGTATTTGAATTTTCTTTTTTTTCTGGAGTTACTATGTTTTGATTTATTCCAAAAGTTTCAAGTACACCACTTACAACGGCATTTACATATTTTTTGTAATTATCTTGAATTCTTTTTAGATCTGCAGGACTATTTATATATCCATACTCTACAATTACAGGTTGTGTTGAACCAGTATCTCTATGTATAAAATAATAATCTTTGTTTGGATTACTTGGAAGTCGTCTTTGATATACTGTTCTTACTTTTTGACCTGCTTTTTCAAGTGAATTTAATATGTTTGTTGCAAGTTTATCTGTATTTCTTAGTGCATAAATTACTTCTGCACCTTCCGCATTTGGTGTATCACTAGAATTTATATGATTGGAAATTACTACTACATTTGGGTTATTGCCATAAGCTTCGAGAATTCTTTTTACTCTTTCTGTTGGGGATATTGTTTCATCAGTAGTACGAATAAGTGTTGCAGGTACACCTGCTTCTAAAAATCTTTCAAGCATATATTTTGCTATCATAAGGTTTAAATCTTTTTCATTTACCCCATTTGAAACAGCACCAGGGTCTGTACCACCGTGACCAGCATCGATTACAACTTTTAAATCATTCATTTTATTACCTCCCATTTCATTATATGTTAATTTATTGCATTTTGTTATTTACTTAAAAATCTTTAAGTGGTATAATAATTAAAAATTTAATTGGAGGAAAAAATGAAGGTATTTAATACAGGAATAATAGTTGGAAGATTTCAACATATACATAATGGACATGAAAAAATAATAAATATTGGTAGAAGTTTGTGTGATACTTTACTTATATTTGTTGGATCAGCTGGAGAAAAAACATCTTCTAGGAATCCATACGATTATGAATATAGAAAAAAATTAATTGAAATGATTTACAAAGAAGATATAAAAAAGGGAAATGTTATAATAAAACCACTAAAGGATTTAGAAAATAAAGATGATTTATCTCCAAAGTGGGGAGAGTATGTTTTAAATAAAGCAACACAAGTTTTAGGTAAAAGGCCCGAGTGTATTATTTACGGAAAAGATAAAGATATCTTTAAATGTTTTGATAAAAATACTGTAAAAAATATAACAGAGGTCCTAGTTGATAGAAATTGTTTTAATATATCTGCAACAAAAATGAGAAATTATCTTTTAAATGATCAAAAAGATGAATGGGAAAAATATGCAAATGAAGCTATCTATAGTGAGTATCAAAATTTAAAAAATATACTTGAAAATATACAAGAAAGTTAGTATAATAGTTTTAAATATATTTGCTAAGGAAGGATGAAATTTTATGCTTTATACTGGCTGTTATTTAAATTGTAAAGGTGATATGTGTGTATCAATTTCAGGTGACAGAGGAAAAAATGCAGGATTTTATGGCAATGCATATTCTTCTCTTGCACCAAAGTACGATTTCTTTAGAAAATGGAAAGATAATAAAGGTAAAATACCAGAAGAGGAAAATACTAGATTTTACATTTATGAATACTATAACAGGGTGCTAAAATTTTTGGATCCTATTAAAGTATATAGTGATTTAGATGGAAAAATACTTTTATGCTATGAAAAAGAAAATGAATTTTGCCATAGACATTTGGTTGCATATTGGCTGGAAGAATGTATGGACATAGCTGTAGATGAGGTAAAAGTTTACAACCAAAAACTGGTAAAATTAAATAGGCCCGAATATTTAAGATATATGCTGCTTGATGAAATAAAGTAACAGAAATATTAAAAATTCCCAGAAACTATTATTAGTTACTGGGAATTTATTTTAAAAAGTTATAATCCATATTAATATTGCATTTTATCTTTTTTATCATTCCAAATTTTAAAAGGCTTGCAGCATATATCATTTTTTACTTGTAATTCGTTTATTAAATTTGTATTATTTCCTTTAATATATTCTGCAATTGCATCATCTCTAAAGCCACTTGCAGTAGCCTCGCTATAATCTACGCTATAATAGATAACTGGAATATTTGCCCAACAGCTAGCTGAAAGACACATAGGACAACTCTTTGCAGTTGTAACTAAAATACAATCTTCTAAATTATATCTATCAAGAATTTTACTAGCTTTTCGTATTGCATTTACCTCAGCATGACTTGTTGCATCTTTTGAGGAAATAACAGTATTTCTTTCAATACAAATTATTTTGTAACTATTATCTATTTTTTGAATAATCCCTGCTCCAAATGGACCTCCTATGCTTTTTTCTACACCTTCACATGCATAATTACTACTAAGACTTAAAACTTCATTTATACAATCATTTAAATTTGTATATATTTTGTTATTCATACTATTCCTCCTTAAAGATAATAATATAACTTATAAATCATATACTATAATATATTATTTTTTGTATTTTTTCAATAATAAATATATCTTTATTGAAAAATAACATAAATTATGATATTATTGATAATGAAAATGGGGTGATATTTTGGATAGTATCGAAAAAGAAGATATAGAAATTTTTAATTATATAAATGATGAGAAAAAAAGGCAAGAAAATAACATAGAACTTATTGCTTCAGAAAATTTTGTAAGTAAAGCAGTATTAGAAGCTATGGGTTCAATACTTACGAATAAATATGCTGAAGGATATTCAGGAAAAAGATATTATGGTGGTTGCGAAAATGTTGATAAAATTGAAACTCTTGCAATAAAAAGAGCTAAAGAGTTATTTAAAGCAGAACATGCAAATGTTCAACCACATAGTGGAAGTCAGGCTAATATGGCTATATATATGGCAATGTTAAAACCTGGTGATACAGTAATGGGAATGGATCTTTCAAATGGTGGGCATTTAACTCATGGAAGTCCTGTAAATTTTTCTGGTAAGTTATATAACATTATTTCATATGGTATAACAGAAGATGGGTATATTGATTATGAAGATGTATTAAATAAAGCAAGAGAATGTAAGCCTAAAATGATAATTGCAGGTGCAAGTGCTTATCCTAGAAAAATAGATTTTGCTAAATTTAGAGAAATTGCCGATGAAGTAGGTGCTTATCTTATGGTGGATATGGCACATATTGCAGGACTTGTTTGTACTGGAGAACATATGTCACCAGTGCCATATGCAGATTTTGTTACATCTACAACACATAAAACTCTTAGAGGGCCACGTGGTGGATTAATACTTTGCAAAGAGAAATATGCAAAACAAATAGATAAAACTATATTTCCAGGAATTCAAGGAGGACCACTTGAACATATTATTGCAGCAAAAGCAATTTGTTTTAAAGAAGCTTTAGATCCTTCATTCAAAGAATATATACATCAAGTTGTATTAAATTGTAAAACTCTTGCAGATGAGCTATTAAAAAGAGGATATAATTTAGTATCAGGTGGTACAGATAACCATTTAATGCTTATTAATCTTGTGAATAAAAAAATGACAGGAAAAGAAGCTGAAAATTTACTTCATAGTGTAAATATAACGGTAAATAAAAATGCTGTTCCAAATGATCCTGAAAGTCCTTTTGTAACAAGTGGTATAAGAGTTGGAACTGCAGCATGCACAACTAAGGGATTAAAAGAAGATGATATGAAAAAATTAGCAGAAGCTATGGATTTAGTATTATCTAAAAATATTTTAGAATTAGATGAAAAATCATTTGAAGAAAACATGGAAAAAGCAAAAGAAATTGTAAAAAAACTAACGGAAAAATATGTATAGGAGGTAGGTTATGAAATCAATATCTTTAGATATTAAAGGAATTGCTCCCTATGTAAGTAAAGAGGAACAAGAGCTACTAGAACAAAAAGCTTATGAAGCTCATGATATGTTAGAAAACAAAAGTGGAATGGGCAGAAATATGTTAGGATGGCTTAAATTACCTGAAAATAGAAATGACGAAGAAATAGATAGAATAAAAAATGCGGCAGATAGAATAAAAAAACAAGCAGATGTATTTATCGTTGTTGGAATTGGAGGATCATATTTAGGTGCAAAAGCTGTAATCGATTTATTTAGTAGCCAGTTTTCAAATATGGAGTCATTAAATGATAGAAAACATCCACAGATTATTTTTGCAGGAAATAATATGAGTGCAAAGTATATATATGATTTAATTGAATATATAAAAGATAAAGATGTTGCAATAAATGTAATATCTAAATCTGGTACTACTTTAGAACCAGCAATGTCATTTAGAATACTTAGGATGTTTTTAGAAGAAAAATATGGAATAAGAGGAGCAGCACAAAGAATATATGTTACAACTGATGCAAATAAAGGTGTATTACATGACATTGCAGTTAAAAATGAATATGAAATGTTTGTAATCCCTGATAATGTTGGAGGAAGATATTCAGTGCTTACTCCTGTAGGACTTCTTCCTATGGCAGTTGCAAATATTGACATAGATGATATACTAGATGGAGCGTTATTTGCTTCTCATGTGTTTAATCAAAGAAATATTAAGGCTAATGATTGTTACAAATATGCAATTATTCGTAATGTCCTATATCAAAAAGGAAAAATGATCGAATTACTTGCAAGCTATGAGCCATCATTTAGGTATTTTATCGAATGGTATAAACAACTATTTGGTGAGAGTGAGGGAAAAGAAAATAAAGGAATTTTTCCAGCTGGAGTTAATTTTACAACTGACCTTCATTCAATGGGACAATTTATACAACAGGGAACAAGGAATATATTTGAAACTGTGATAAATGTGGAAATTGATAGAACATTTATAAAATTCCCAGAATATAGTGAAGATGATGATAATCTAAATTATCTATCTGGAAAAGAAATTGATCATATAAATAAACAGGCTTATCTTGGTACATTAAAAGCTCATGTAGATGGTGGCGTACCGGTTATGGTAATAAATATGGAAGATGTATCAGAATATAATGTTGGTCAGCTTATATTTTTCTTTGAAAAAGCATGTGCAATAAGTGGATATATGTTAGGAGTAAATCCTTTTGATCAACCAGGAGTTGAAGCTTACAAGAAAAACATGATGAGTTTATTAAAAAAGGATTAAAGGTAAATATATAAAGGTGGTTAAAATGAAGAAAAATGATATTATATTTTTAATCTGTGGTATTATTTTGTTAATTGGTTCAATTACTTTTGTAATATACAGAATGTTTTTTGCGGATATTTGGTCTAAAAATGCAGATAAATTAAATAGGAATTTATGCAAATATGAAATAAAAAAAGGTGAAAGCTTATACGTTGGAGATATTAGAGAGGATATACCATTTGAGTGGGATACACTTTATACCTTTAAACCAGATGTACCTATTGAAAAAATATATGAAGTTGTTGGATATAAATGGGATAAGATAACAAAAGCTACAAATAAAGGAATGAATCAACTTGTATTTCTAAAAGATGGACAAGTTGTATGTTATGTGTATGGTTTTCCAAGAGCTAGAAAGATCTTCTTTGATTTTGGAGATTATGAAGGAGAATACTTTACATTAACTTCTAACGATGTACTTAATATGAATATGAGTATGAATAAAAAAGGAATTAGGACTTTTGAATATATAAAACCAGATACAACAGATAATAACAGTTAGTATATAATTTGACGTATTTTGCATTAAAATATTCATAAATGAAGGTTATCTCTAGTATATTGTTTACTAGAGGTGACTTTTTTATGATAAAATGTGCAATAGTTGGTGCTACAGGAGTAGTTGGTAGGACGTTTCTTAAAGTTTTGGAAGAAAGAAATTTAAATATAGATGAATATGTTCTTTTAGCTTCAAGTAAATCTAAGGGTAAAAAGATAAAGTTTATGAATAAAGAATATGAAATTGAGGAGTTAACAGATAAATCTTTTGATAATAAAAGGTTTGACTATGCTTTGTTTTCAGCAGGGGGACAAATAAGTAAAAAATTTTCACCTATTGCGGCAAAAAATGGATGTACTGTAATTGATAATAGTAGTGCGTTTAGGATGAAGGATGATGTTCCACTTGTTGTACCTGAGGTGAATATTGAAAGAGCATATGAAAATAACGGGATAATTGCTAATCCAAATTGTTCTACAATTCAGGCTGTTATACCACTTAATATATTAAATAAATATTATAAAATAAAAAGAATTGTGTATTCTACTTATCAGGCTGTATCTGGTGCTGGATTAAGTGGAATTGAAGATTTAAAAAATAATACTAAAAATAAATTTAAGTATTCAATTCGTAATAATTGTATTCCTCAAATAGACGTATTTTTAGAAAATGATTATACTAAAGAGGAGATGAAGATGATTGAGGAAACACGAAAAATACTTGGTATAAAAGACTTAAATATAACTGCTACGTGCGTAAGAGTTCCTGTTTTAAATTGTCATGGAGAAAGTATAAATGTAGAATTTGAAGAAGAATTTGATATGCAAGAGTTAAAACAAAATTTATGTAGAGAAGAAATGATAGTATTACTAGATGATCCTAAGAAGGAAATATATCCTCTTCAAACATTTGTAGATGGAAAAGATGAAGTTTTTGTTGGAAGAATAAGAAGGGATTATAGCGTAAAGAGCGGAATAAATATGTGGTGTGTGGCTGACAATATTAGAAAAGGAGCGGCAACTAATGCTGTTCAAATTCTTCAAAAACTAATAGAAAAAAGACTTGGAAAATAATCCAAGTCTTTTAAAGTTATTTAAAGCGTACTTTATATATGTACTTTAATTTTTGAATTTGAAAATGCTTTCGGAAGCTTTGTTTTATGTATAATCTTTGTACCATAAAATGAATCAAAATAGTAATGTGTGTTAAATTTTGACTTTTCAAGTTCAACTACAATGATATACTCCTCAAAAGATGCCCAAGTTGGTTTTGATTCAACTGAAACTTTTGAAATTCTATATTGTTTAATTTTTTTCTCTTTAAATGTGAGAAAAAAATGTGGATGTCTTTCAGAAAATATAACATATATATTTTTTTTGTTACATTTTCTTGGAAGTGGAATGAAACCTTCATTTTGTGTAAACCACTGTGCTTGTTCCAATGTAAGAAGCGTATTTTTCTGAATAAAATCAAAGTAATCTTTTGTAAAATTTACAGTCTGCATAATGATTATCCTTTCTTATTAAAGTTTAGGTTGTGTATTCGAATAACATAATTATAACATGGTAAATTGTTATTGTCAATGTAATATATGTTTAGTAGATGAGCACTATTTTACTTTATCATATACTATTTTTTGATTTTCAAAAATTGAATTTATTTTTGAATCAGGATAATACTTGTCAACTATTTTGGATAAAATATTTTGTGGAGGAACATTAAAATATCTTTGCTTTTTTCTATATAATGCTATACTTGTAATAGATATATTAAATATCATAAAAATAATTAGTATATATGATGTAAGTTTAAATTGAATTTTAGGATAATTAAATATAAATTTTTGTATATATGGCATAAAAAATTTACATGAAATTATACCCAGAAAGCCCCAGCCAAGTGAATATAGAAGGGCTATTCTTCCATTTATATTTAAAGAAGTAAATGAATAATCCCATGATAATATTCCAAATAAATATTCTTGCATAAAAGAGTAAAGGTATTCTACTAGGCTACCAAATAGAGTGGTAAGTATAAATATCATGGAGATACTTTTAAATTTGTTTGAAATATATAAAAATACTATTGCACCTATTCCGTATACAGGCATAAACGGTCCAAATAAAAGTTCTTGTTTATTTATTATATGACCAAACTGAAAATAACTTAAAATACTTTCATATATAAATCCAAATACAGAACCTATAAAAAACACCCAAAAATATGTATAAAAATTACATTTTTTTATTTTCTTTTCTTCCATAAGACAATCACCAAATATATATTATTTATTTTTTGTAAATAAATTCATTTTATTCAAGTATGAATTTAAAATAAATGAATAAGAAAAAAAAGAGAGAATATAATAATAGTAGGTGAGATTATATATGGATAAGAAAAAAATATGGTATATAGTAATAAGTATACTTATACCAGTTTTTATAGGCTTTCTTGGAATTTTACTTGGTGGTTCAATGTCACTTTTTGATAACATTAAAAAGCCGGTGTTTGCTCCATCTGCAATTTTATTTCCAATGGCATGGGGAATACTTTATATACTTATGGGAATATCATCGTATTTAGTATATGAAAGTGATAGTGAGTATAAAAAAACAGGTTTAATATTTTACGCCATACAATTAATAGTAAATGCACTTTGGACTATGATTTTCTTTAGATTTGAAAGTTTCTTATTTGCATTTATTTGGCTATTATTACTATTATTACTTGTTTTGGTCATGATGTATTATTTTTATAAATCAAGTAAATTAGCTTTCTATTTACAAATACCATATGTTTTATGGCTTGTATTTGCAGCTATTTTAAATTATTCTATATATGTATTAAATTAAAAATATATATAATTTACAAGGAAAAAGACGGCATTGCCGTCTTTAAATATTTGGATTAACCATTTTATATAACACTTCAGGATTTAAACTTATATTTAGTGTAGATATTCCAAAATCTAGAACATATATAAATGCAATTATTATTGCAAGTCTTTTTACAAAAGAAAGTGGGATTAGTGAAATTATTTTAAGTAAAATTGGTTGAATTAAATATAAATAAATAGTTCCAAGAATTCCCCATCCAATTATTATTGGAACTGTAGTATAGTTTAGAATTTCAAGAAATTCACCATCGTAGTTCCACATTTGTGTATTGAAAACATATTTTAATATTAATCCACTTAAAAGTTCAAAAGCTCCAAGTATTATTGCTGCAGTTATAAATGTATAGACAATATTATTTTTAGTTGTTTTTACGTTATAAAATAGAAGGTATAAAATAATTCCACCTATTCCGTAAATAGAACAAAATGGTCCATATAACATTCCTCTATTCATTATATAACCAAATTTAAAGTAACAAAAAATCACTTCAAATCCCCAGCCTAGAAATGAGCAGATAATAAAAATATATATCATATTTATTAATGATATTTTTTTCTCATTTATTCTATCAACTTTATACGATATGTTAATTACTTTTGGAAGTTTTTTCATAAATTGTCTCCTATATAATTTGAATAATAACTTTTATCAAGTATAATATCCTTGTTATTTAAGTAAGAAAGCTTAGAAGAACTATCAAAATTAAATTTATATTTTACAGCAAAAAGAAGCTGTCTATATTTGTTAAATTTTTTATTTATCTCGTTTTTACCATATTTTGAATCCCCTATAATAGGATGAAAAATATTTGATAAAACGGCACGTATTTGATGAGTCTTTCCATTATGTATAAAAACTTTTAGTATAGAGTAATCTCTTTTTGTATTAGTATATATAACTTCATAGGATGTTGTGATACTTTTTAAGCTATTTTTTTCATTATTCTTTTCATATATTTTAGATATTCCATCTTTTTTATTTAGAGATATATACTGGTTTAATGTTTCTTCTTTATTTTTAAAGTTACTACCTGAAACGTATGCTATATATTCCTTAATTATACTGTTATTTTTAAAGCCAGATAGTATACTTGCATATGCTATATCATTTTTTGCAAATATCACAAGGCCTGCAGTATTTCTATCTAGACGGTGACATATAATATAGTTTGGATTTTCTTTTTTTACTAAGCTTTCTAAAGTTGGTTCATCCGAATTTTTTGTTTCATCATTAGATAAAATACCTTGGGGTTTAAATATTATTGCAATGTTTTGATCATCATAAATATAATCTAACTTTTGAGGAAGATTAAAGAGGATATTATCTGATATATATAGCTTGATTTCATCTTTATCATTTAAAATTATATCTTTATTTACTCTTTTTTCATTAATTTTTATATCTTTATTTCTTAAGGATTTAAAAAACTTTCCTTTACTTAAATTTGGGAAAGTTTTAAAGATATAATTAGATAAGTATGTTTTTTTATTTATATTTTTTACAATTATAGTTCTCATACAAATATTATACCGTTATTTTATCGAAATTGCAAGAAATATGTTAACTATACTTTAGAACAATTTATATTAAAATTAATATTTAGCTTTCTAAAGTTTAAAATTATGAAATAATAAGTTGTGGAGTATTGAAAAAAAATTAAATATAAAATATAATAAAAGTGTATTTATTAAGTATATTTTCATTTGTAAGTAATAATTTAGATTATTATTTTATCAGTGAATTATTTGATGTAACATGAATTGCAAATACTACGGCAAAATAATATGATAAAGCTTATGAGTAGATTTTTAATAGTATTTATGAAAATAATAAACATGAAAGGTAGGTTTTAAATATGGAAAATTATCCACCTTATATGATAACAGATAAAATGTTAAATTATGTTTCCGACATAATGAAAAAAATTGGTGAGTTTAATTATTTTGAAGGTTTAAATAGATATCCTGAATTAAGAAGAAAAACAAGAATAAAATCGATACATTCTTCTTTGGCAATAGAAAATAATCAATTATCTTTATTTCAAGTTGAAGATGTAATTAATGGTAAAATGGTAATTGGTGAAAAAAAAGATATTCAAGAAGTAAAAAATGCTTATGAGGCTTATGAAAAAATTGATGAAGTAAATCCATATTCTGTAGATGATTTAAAGAAGATACATGGTATATTAACTTTTTTAATTGAAAAGGATGCTGGAAAATTTAGAAATCATGGTGAAGCTGTTTATGACGGAAATATTAAGATATTTGTGGCTCCACCACATAGGTTGGTACCTAAACTAATGGATAACTTATTTAATTGGATGATTGAAAATAAAGATAATGTTAATCCACTTATACTTTCTTCAGTATTTCACTATGAATTCGTGTTTATACATCCATTTTCTGATGGTAATGGAAGAACAGCAAGACTTTGGCAAACAGTAATTTTATCACATTTTGAAAAGGCTTTTACTTATTTGCCTATAGAAAGTATGATAAAGAAAAATCAAGATGAATATTATAAGATTATTGACGAGTGTAATAAAGATGGGAATTCTACCAAATTTATTGAGTTTATGCTTAAAATGATAAAAAATACTATATATGAAATAGCAAAAAGCACTACACAAGAAATTGCACAAGAAACTACACAAGAAAAAATTTTAAACTTAATAAAAACTAAGCCAAGTATAACCCAAATAGAAATGTCAGAGGCTTTAGGATTGACTCGCGATGGTATTTCTTATAATATTAAAAAATTGAAAGATAGTGGAATTATTGAAAGAGTGGGCTCAACTAAAAATGGAATTTGGAAGATAAAAAGAAAAAAATAAATATATTTTCTTAATATTATAAATTTCAGATTAACAAACTTGTAAAAAATATAATGCTAATAAACATAATGTGAAGATTTATTTATTTTATATAGGTTAATTATATTAAGAAAAGTAGACCTTTTTGGTCTACTTTTCAATGTTTAATCCTGAATCATTAAAGCTTATATTAAGTTTAACATTTACTTTAGCATCCTTGTACTTTTCCTCAAAATTGTATGATTCATATTCTTTTACTGTAAAAAAATTTTTTCTACAATATTTATAAAATTCATTTATATCAGCATCAAGTTCATTTTGAGTTCTATTTATATAATCTTTCATTTTTTTATCTAAAATTTCTGTAACTTCTTTTTTGATTTCTGAAATATAGTTGTTATCTAGATAGTTATATTCTCCAGCAGGAGTATCTAAAATTATAATATTTAGTGGAATAGTTATATCAATTCTTGGTTTATCATTTTTAGTATCAACTTTTATTTTTGCTTTTCCAGTTTGACTTATTTCAACATTTTTGGAAGAGGATTGATTGTTTTGAGATTTATCGGAAAGCTCGTTTAGTTCTAGACTAGTATCATATGAATCCAAATAATCAGTTAGCATTAAATAGTATGCAGTTTCATCACTTGAAAGTTTTCCAATCATTTTTTCATCTTTAAATATTGCCATTCCACCTACTTCAATATCTATTTTTGATTCATCTTTATTTGAACTATTACTTTTATTAGAGTTACTACTATTAGAATCATCTTTAGATGAACTTTCATTTTCTTTATTTTTTTCATCGGATTCTTGTTCTTTTTGTTGATTTTTATCTCTATTTTCAGAAATTACTTTACATATTGGGGCCGTAGGTACTGAATTACTTGTAAAAAGCAAGTTAGAAAATTCTGTTATATTTATGAATTTAATTGATGCAGAATTTTTTTGTGCGTTTTTTAAAATATCAAAATATGATACAGAGTTTATGCTATCATTTTTATCTAAACATTTTATAAAATCTTTAGCTTTTCCTTCACATATTAATATATACATATTATTATTATATTTTAGATTACTTGATATATTTGATATATATCTTTGTACTCCTTCTTTTGCCAAATCTTCAGATATAATTATTGCATTGGTATTTGAAAAATCTATGCTTGAATTAATATAATCTTGAAGGTCGGATACAGCTAAATCAAGAGAATTTTCATCAATAACTTTAACTAATGTATTTTCAGTAGATACGGAATTTCCATCTTTTAATTTTGGAGTTATTAATTGAAAAGTTACTTCTAAATTATTTGGTATAGTTTGTGACTTATCAAGACCAATAATATTTGCAAAACATAAATTGTTAGTATCAACTGAATTATTTAATCCAACCATTAACACTAGAATTATAACTATTACAATTATTTTTATAATTGTAAAAAATGGATTCCTTTTTTTATCAATTACATAGTTAGAATTACTCATTTAGATCCACCTCTTCTACAAAATCTTCTTTTAATTTATTGTTATTAAATTTTTTACATCCCCCTTTTGTCCTTATATAGTATATAATTAAGGTTATAATTGGAAAAGCAAATGTAATTGCTATAGATAAAATGTAGAATATAGCTAAAATTATGTAATAAGTTGATAATGGAATAGGTATTAAAAACATAATTAATAATATAATAACACTTGGAAGTACATATTTTGAGTAATCTTTAACTACATTTAATCTTTGTATGTTATACAACCCACAAAGTAGACAAAACGAAATTGATATAAATATCAAAAGTGAAAATACAAATATCATAATTGGTGTTAATTTAAGTGAAAGTGGCGTTAGAGATATGAGTGAAGATAAATCAAGTAGTAGGGTATACCTTGATGATATAATTTCTACAGGAATTGTACCTATAAAACAAAATATTAAAATTGCGTATACTAATGTAAATACTAACATTATGATATTAAAGTTTTTGTATACACTACGTTTTTTATTATGAGCAACTTTACCACCAAAGAAAAGGTAGAAAAATAAAGGTACAAATATACCAGTATTTATTAAGTTATTTACAAATATATCGTTAAAGCCATTTCCCATAATTGGAAAGAAATTATTTATATCTACTTTATTTATTGACATTATAAATAGAAAAATAATATAGAGTACTATTGTAAATGATACATAGCCTACTATTCTAAATGTTGCATTAAATCCTTTTTTGCTAAGTAAATATAGTGCAACAATAAAGAATATAGATATTGAAAATATAGTTGAATTAGTATAAATTGAGCCTTTAAGGTTATATAGCAAGTTTGATATTATAAGGTAAATATATAAAATTATAAAAAAGTATATAATAATTCCAATAATTTTTTGTAATATAGGTGGGTATGACTTTTTTATTATACTAAATATATCATATTCATTTTTAAATACAGCTTTTAGTATAATTGAGTAGAATATATATACGGCTAAACATATAAAAATTATTCCGATTACAGATGCACTTCCACATTTTTCTACGATTCTTATTGGTGAGTAACTTATAAAAGCACATGACATCAAAGTTATCATCATTGAAATCATTTCAAAATTTACATAGCTTATATTTTTAAAATCACTATTTTTTCTCATTAAATAACCACCTTCTTGATATACTTGGTTGCGAAGTTTTATCTTTTGCTTTTGTATAATACGGCCTATTTTCTCTTTTCCAAACGGGTTCTGTAAATATTTGTTGTATAACATTTCTATTTTTATCGATATAAAAACTTGGAAGTAATCTTGTTCCAATTGAGTAAGAATTTGCAAGAATTAGTAAAAATATAAATACACCAAAACTAAGAGCTAAGTATCCATTTGCAAATGATAATATTATTAAAATATATCTCATGTTCCTAAGTCCGTAAGAGCTATAATAATTTGGAAGGGCGTACATACATATTCCAGTAAAACCAACTATAATCATTGTAAATGAACAAATAATGTTTGCCTCAACAGCAATTTGACCTAAAATAAGACCACCTACTATACTTACAATTGGACCTACTTTTGTTGGTACTCTTGTTTCAGCTTCTCTTAAAAGTTCAAATGCGATCTCCATAAAAATTACCTCTACAACAAATGGAAACGGTACAGCATCTCTTGAAGCGGCAAGCATCATAGCAATGTTTGTAGGCAAAATATCAATATGATATGTTACAGTAGCTATATACAACGCAGGTAAGAAAAGTGAAATAATAATTGCAGCAATTCTTATTAATTTTAAAATAAAATTAAATGGTGTTCTTAGATATCCATCTTCACTAGAATGAAACCAATCAATAATTGTTGTTGGAATAACGCCTGCGATAGGTGAATTATTTGTAAGTATAACGCATCTGCCTTGCATTAAAAAGCTAGCTACTCTATCTGGTTTTTCTGTTGGCATTATTTGTGGAATAATACTAAAAGTATTGGTTTCAATAAATTGAGAGAGATTATCTGTTGTAAGTATAATATCTGTATCAATATTTGTAATTCTATTTTTTAATTTTTTTACAATTTTCATATTAGTTAAATTGTTTATATACATTACAACACATGAATTTTTTGAACGTTTTCCAATTGGAATTTTTTCAATTATAAGATTAGAGTCATTTACATATTTTCTAATTAGAGCTGTATTTATATTTAAAACTTCGTTAAAAGCTTCTTGAGTTCCCTTAACACTACTTTCAAATGTTGGATTGCTAATTGTTCTATGTTCATATTTTATCATGTCACATAGAAAACATTTATCGTAATTATCAATAAATATAGCACAGTGTGAATTACAGATTTTTTCTATTATTTGATTAAAGCTTGAGGACTCTTCTAAAGAATAGTTTGATATAATAAAATTCTTAAAAAAATCTGATGCATTTTCACATTTTATACTATTTGTATTTTGATAAGTCGAATTTGCTTTAAATAGAATATTTTCATTTACAAAATCTTTGTTTATCATGCCATCAAAAAAAACAAGAAATGCTTTTATATCTTTTTTTTCATATCTAAACTTAAATTCACGTATTACAAGGTCATAAGATAAATCACTAAATAGTCTTGTTTTAATAGCTTCTAAATTCATTTCAATATTTTTATAAACAACTTGATTATTTTTTTTACTCATAAATACTCCTATTATTTTATTTTTTATTATTTTGTACATATTTAATTTAAAATATACAAAAAATAAGAGATACCATATAAATACGGTATCTCTCATTTCAAATAAAATAAGAAGGAAACACAATATGTCAAAATAGTTGTTGTTTAATTTGAGTATAGTAACGATAAAAATTTGTTACATCCCATAATGTAACATTATTTTTATTAACATTTGTTAAAGATGTAATCATATTATTAAAAACATCATTTAAAGATTTATACTTGCTTCTAGCTTGAACATCTAAGTTTACTTTGCAAATAAGTTTGCTTATAGATCCTCTATCAATCCTTTCTAAATTTTCTTCAATATAGATTAAAAAATAACTACGAATTTGTTTTTTTGTTACCAGAGCTTGCATAATTAGAACTCCTCAATATTTATTTTATTTAACTTTATCATATATTATATTAAAAGTAAATAATTTTTAAGAAAAATATTTGAATTTCTATGCATACTTTTAAAGTTATAAATATAAAAATATTATTAATACTAGGTTCATAAAATAATATAATTAAAATATATATGTATTAAAGAAGGAGAGATATAAAATGGAAAAATTAAAAAGATATGGTATTAGCCTCGTAATATCATTTATTATTGCATCGATTTTTTTGCTTATTTCATCTGTTATTTTTGCGTATACTAATATAAATGATAGACACTTAAATTCATTTGTGCTTGGAAGTGTGATGATTTCTGCTTTAATAGGTTCAATGATGTTGTTAAAGAAATTAAAAGAAAAAGGTTTTTTGTATGGCCTTATTTTTGGGATTATTTATTTCTTGATTATATACTTTACAAATGTTATTGCTTTTTCAGGATTCTTTATATCAAGTGCTCTAGGTATTTATTTAGGAATTTGTGCACTTTCAGGAATAGTTGGGGGTATAATAGGAGTTAATATTTAAAATGAAAATATATGATAAAATAAATGATACAGGTTGTATATTAAAAAACAAAAGAAAAATTATATTTTGTTTTTTTATAGTTTCGTTTTTGCTATTTTTTTATTGCATATCTAATTATAATAAACTTATAGCAGTATATAATTTACAAAAAAGTGTCGAAGAGAAAGTAAAAGATATGGATATTGTAATTGGAGGAGAGACTGTAGGAATTAAACTGTTGGCTACAGGCGTATTAGTTGTAGGGATAGATAGAGAAAATATAGGGATAGAAGTAGGAGATATTATACTTGAAGTAAATAATACTAAAATTGAGTCAAATGATGAATTAATACAATTTGTAAGAGATAGTAATGGTAATGATTTAAATTTAAAAATAAATAGACAGGGAAAAGAGTTTAATGTAACTGTTAAACCAAATTATGATGAAGTGTCAGAAACATATAAGTTGGAAATGTGGGTAAAGGATAGTAGTGCAGGAGTTGGTACTATAACATTTTATGATAAAAAAAGTGGAAAATTTGGAGCACTTGGCCATGCTGTTACAGAAACTAAAGAAAATTATATATTACCAATTACAACAGGTGGTATAACAAAAACTGAAATTTATTCGGTAAAAAGGGGGCTTCCTAAATCCCCTGGTGAACTTAAGGGTACCCTTACAAATGATACAATTGGTGATATTGCTGGTAATACTGATAAAGGTGTTTATGGAAAAGTCTATAATACAAACAATATTTCAAAAGAAAGCATAAAGATTTTACCAAAGTCAAAGATTAAAGAGGGCAAAGCAAGTATTTTTTGTACTTTAAATGATAATGAGGTAAAAGAATATAATATTGAAATAGAAAAGGTTCTACTCACATCAAGTGGAAATAAGAATATGATAATTAAGATAACTGATGAAAAATTACTTGAAAAAACAGGAGGAATAATTCAAGGAATGAGTGGCTCTCCAATTGTTCAAAATGGAAAACTTGTCGGAGCAGTTACACATGTATTTTTAAATGATCCAACTAAAGGTTATGGTGTTTTTATAGAAAATATGATTGAAGATATGGATAAAATCGATGAAAAATAGGATTTGCTTAAAAAAGCATTACATAAAATTGATTTTTTTATTGATTTATGATATAATATTATTATCATAAAATTTATTTAAGAAGTTAATTAACATCTTAGGTTATATTTTTAGATTTAAGACAATTATATTAATAAAAAATATAGTTCTATCTTTTTTCCGTATAAATATTTCTTAAATGTTGTAAACTTCTTAGTTCCTAGGAGGGAACGTTATGAAAGAGAAAGAATTTGTAGACGTATTGAATGAGAAAATTAAGTATATTGAAGGTATTCCTTATTATAATGATAAGGTTAAGCTTAAAAAAATTTTGGATGGATTGCTTTATATAAGGGATGAACTTTCAATTTTGTACGATAGGGTTGAAGATGGAGAAGTTCTCCCAAATGAGTTCGAAATTCTTTCAAAAGAGCAGTTTGACTTGGTAGAACAATGCTCAGAGTTTTATAAAAAGGATGATGTAAAAAGATGTTCAGATGTAATGAAAGCTTTATTTTCAAATATAGTAGATTTTGAGCTTTTATATGATGAAAATGTAATAAAAATGGCAGAAGTAACGCTTCACGGTTGTCCTAATGTATACATCATCTATTTTGAAGATGTGTTTAGAAGAAAAAAGTAGTTCTTTAATTTCATCGTAATTTTTGTTTAAAGGAGTGGTAAAATTTACCGCTCCTTATTTTTGAAAAATTTTGTTCTATTGACAATATTAAAAATTATAATATAATTAAATTGGTGAAAGTTATGAGTGTTGATGATGAAAAAATAAGAGAAATATTGTCTAAAATTGGTATAAATGAAGATTATATATGTGAAAATAATGTTGGTGATCACGGAGTATACGATAGTAAAAATTTTAAATTAGATGAAGTTAAATTTGTTGAAGATATAGATATAGATAAGGAGAAATTTTATGATATATATTCTAAATATATAGTAGATGTGATTAATGTTATAAAAAGAAATCCATATATGAGAGTATATGTTACAGCTGATAGTGATAATATAAGTAAAGTTTTTGATAACCAAAACGTTCAAGCAAAATTTAAAAATTTCCTTAAGGGTGGCGATAACTTAGATGGAAGTAATAAAATTGTATTAAAAACATTTTTAGACTTATTAAGATGTTATAGTGTAGATGATTTAATAAACAATAATGATACAATAAAAAAAGAATTAGAAAATGGTGTATTTGATATTATAAAAGAGAATAGAAATGCTTTTTCAGAAGAAGATAGAAAAAACATAAATTGTAGTAATTGGAAAGTAGAAGATGTTTGGAATTATTATAATTTAAATACTTTAAAAGAAAGATTAAATATGTTAAAAGATGGTAATAAAATTGAATATTCTAAAATTTCTAACATGTTAGGAATTACGGAATATTTAATAGAAAGCAAAGTACCAGACGAAAATGAAGCATATATATCATCTAATATGAAAGAGGTAAAAAAGAGTGAGTTTAATGCAAAACTTATGAAAGATATATATAATGATTTTGAAATAATAAATAGGAAGGATATTGTCGCTGGATTATATAACCATAGAGGTAGTAAAAAAATAGAAAAATATGATGATATTCCGGATAATATGTTACTTCATTTTTATTCAAAAAATTTTCCTAAACTTTTAGAAAACAACTTTAAGAATGTTATAGTAAATAGGGAACTTGTAAAGGAAGGGAAAAAAACTGTTGATGTTATACCAATTAATAGACGTGAAATTCCAGTATATCCAAAATTATATAAAAAGTACCAAGGCCAAATAATTGATAGTAATATTAAAGAATGTATAAATGAACTTATTCCTGAAAAGACATTTGAAATAACAAATGAGGATATAAATAATAAATATGGTTACAGATTAGATGTTTTAAAAAATGGTTCAAAGCAGCTTGCATGTACAACTGCAACAAAAGATGATATGATATATTCTTTAAAATTTGCCGTTGGGTTTGGAGCAGATTTAGATTATAATAATATACTACTTAGTTGTGATAAAAATGCTGATTCAAATTTAGGAATTGAAAACATTCCATATAAAAATAAGTTCAAAGAATTATCCATGACAATGAATGAGGTATCCCAATCTAATTATGAAAGAAAAGAAATTTTACTAAGTAGGACAAATTTAAAACCTTCATATTTGGTCTGTTCATACGATTTAGAAGAGCTAAAAGAATCTGGAAAATTTTCAGAAGCTGAAATAAATAAAATTATAGGAACTGAAGTTAATGAAGCAAAAAAACTTGGAATTGATATTATACAGATTGATAGTCAAAAAATAAGAGAAAATATGCAACATGAAAAAATGTCAAAAAGTGAATCTGAAGTACCGTCTAGATAATATATAACTAAGTTTCATATATTTTACTTTATAACATAAAATGTTATGAGGTGCAAAAATGTCAAAAATAAGATATATAGTAGCTTTATTTTTATTTTTTAGTATATTTAGTAGTAAATTATATGCAGATACAAGTACAAAGTTGTTTATAAATGTAGATAGCCCTGCAGCAGTTGTAATAGATTACAAAACTGGAAGAATTCTTTATGATAAAAATGCAAGCCAAAAAAGACCAATGGCTTCTCTTACAAAAGTTTTAACTTCAATTATGTTGGTTGAAAATTGTAAGATGGATGAAATGATAGAGGTACCTAAAAATGCCGCTTGGATTGGGGGCTCAACAGTAGGACTAAAAAAGGGAGATAAGGTAAGTGCAGAAAGTCTTCTTTATGGAATGCTCCTTCCATCAGGAAATGATTGTGCTTATACTGTTGGGGAACATATTGGTGGTAGTATTGAAAATTACGGGGTAATGGCAACCAAAAAAGCACATGATATAGGGGCAATGAACACTAGTATTGCTAATCCTCATGGATTAGATAATGAAAATCATTATTCTACAGCCTATGATATGGCGTTAATTACAAGGTATGCACTTAATAATAAATATATAAATGAAGCAGTTGCTACTAAAAGTAAGACTGTAAATTTTGGATCTTTTTCTAAAAATTTAAATAATACAAATGCTCTACTTAGGTCTTATGAATTTGCTGATGGAGTGAAAACTGGTTTTACCAATGGTGCCAATCGTTGTTTGATAGCTTCTGCAACAAAAGATAATGAAAGGTATATTGCGGTTGTGCTTGGGGCAGAAACGACAAAAATAAGGTTTAATGATGCAAGAAAACTTCTGGAAGAGAGTTTTAATAGATATAAAATAAGAGATATATCAGATTATCTTAATTTTTATATTAATATTCCGGTTATAAAGGGAAATATAAAATCATATGAGAAAAAAATATCAGATAGTAAAGAAATACCTATAACGGATGAGGAATATGAACGAATATATATTAAGCAAGATGTTATGCAGAGTATTACACCTCCTATGAATGCTGGACAAAAAATAGGTACAATATATGCATATATTGGTGATGAAGAAATTTATAAAAAAGAGATAATTTTGGAAGAAGATATAAAATGTAAAACTCCTATTGATTATTTTTTTGAGGGAATAAAAAATATGTTTATTTCTATATAAAAGATATGGATATAAGAGGATAATATTAAAATTAGTGTAAAATTTTTATTGCTTAAAGTGGTACAGTAAATATAAAACTGTATCACTTTATTCTTTTCTAAAATATGAAATATATTACATTTATGAAATGGAGAAAATTATTTTGTTATTGAATATTTTCTTTTAATAGTATATAATTATTTTAACGTAAAGTTTTGGGTGGTAAGATATGACTAAGAAAAAGATTTTTAGTAAAAATATTATTAAATATATTGAAGCTATTATATATATTTTAGCTATAATCGTTGGTATTTTTGCTTGTAATTCGGGACCTATATATATAAAAATGTTACCAATTTTATTTATACTTGGATTTGTTGGTAGAATTATATTTGATAGACCTGTAATGACAACTATCTTTGGAATTGTTACAGCTATATGCATTATACGTGTAACAAATAATATAAATATAAAAGAAAACATATTTTTTAGTTTATGCGACGGATTAAATATAGCAATGGGAGAACTTTGTGGTGAGTATTTTTTAAGATCTAAAAAATTTTATACTAAAAGGAAAAAATTAAAAAATAAGGGTGTTTTATCAACATATCTTATGACATTTGTTATATTTATTTTTGCTATATTACTTCATATTTTTACAAACGGAAATTATGTATCATACTTTAAAGCTAGAAGTAGTTTATATGATTATTTAAATGAAGAGTATAAAGATGAAAAATTTAGAGAAATGGGATGTAAGTATACTTTTTACAAAACTAAAAGCTATACATTCACGATGAGAAATATAACATCAAATATAAATTCAAATTTTATTGTTATAAAAAATAATAAATACGCTGTTTTTGATGAGTATAAATTTAAATTAACAAGCCAAAATAATACAAAAATATATGAAGAATTAAAAAATTATATTGGTAGTGAAAATTTTAATTTAGAATATAAAATAGGGTATCTTGAAAATGGAAAATTAAAAGTCATATTAAGCCGAGAAGTGGAAATGATAAATGATCAGGCTATTAATGAATTTTCAAATGATGTAGATAAATATGTAGAAAAATTAAAGAACTTTAGTAAATACAAAAAAATATATGATATAGAGATTTTGTTAATAGATAAAAGTGATAATTCTAGAAATTTGTTAACTAATATTTTAACAGAAAATTTAGAAAAAATAGGCAATCTTCAAAGCTATATTATAGATTCTTTTAATGTAGAATATATAGATTAATTTTTTGGAGGAAAAGATGGAGGAAGAGGTACATAAGAAAAAAGCTTCGCTAATTAGTGTTGTAATACTTTTTTTGATATTAATATTAATTACTATTCTTTTTATAAAAAAGCTGGAGGCTCCAGATATTAATAGTGAAAGTTTGAGTCTAGTTGATACTGATAGTAAAGAATATATTGCAAGTAAAAAAATGGAGATAGACTCATACATTTCTTCTTTAAATGAGTTATATGGTATAAATGTATTATATGGAGAAGATACAATTAATTATGCAAATAAAGTTGATGCAACAGTTGAAACTGATTTAAATATAGTAAATAATAATGTAAAGGTTTTATTTCACACACTTGAAAAATATCCAAGAGGTATGTTTGATGTTTTTAAAAACAAAGAGTATAAAATGGATGTTATTTTATTAGATAGCTTTACTAATAACAATTTAGCCTTAGCATCAAAAAACAACTTAAAAGAAATAAAATTATATGTAAGTAATACAGATAAATTTGAAAGGGCAGTTCATCATGAATTGTTTCATGTTTTTGAATATTATATGGCTGATAAAAATAAATATGTATTTGAGCAGTGGACAAATTTAAATCCTAGTATATTTAAATATCAATCAGATGTATTAAAATTAGATAATAATTATGTATATCTAAAAGATAGTAATACAGATAATTGGTATTTTGTAACTAAATATGCAAAAACAAGTGAAAAGGAAGATAGAGCTGAAACTTTTGCAGAACTTATGATGCTACAAAAAAAGCCCGAATATTTAGAATCAAATACTAATATTAAGAAAAAGGCAGATAATATAATGTCAGAAATGTCTAAATATTTAAATGTAAAAAATATATATTGTGATAAATTTATGAAATAAGGAGGAGATTTTAAAAAAACTTCTCCTTATTTCTTTACAGTAATATAAAGAAATGATATAATAAAGAAAAAATAAAGGGGAATATATTATGTATAGAAAAACCTTTTCTTTGAAGATAATTTTTCTTACATTTGCTTTTGTAATTTCATTTGGAATTTGTTTTGCAAGTGAAGAAAATAATACAGTACAAAGTGAAAATAAAAATAATCAAGAACTTCTTGAAGTAATAAATGAATGTGTAAATGAAATAAAAATTGATTTAAGGGATATTGATAATACTCTTAATAAATTAGATAGCACAGAAGAATATGAAAAATATCCAGCAATTAGACTTAATATAGATACGCCTTTTTTTGGACTTAGTTCTATGGTTGATCAAAAACTAAAAATAAAAAATGATGTATCAACTGTTGACGTCGCAAAAGGATATTCGATAAAAGATGTAGTAAATAACATGAGTATAAAACTTCCTGATATTAAAATAGGAAATATTGTTGTATCCACAAAAGATGTAAAACTCGATGATAGCATTTCAGAGTCTGATGCTAAGATAGCTATTACAAAACTTATTCAGTACATAAGCCAGGTAGAAAATACAGATGAATTATTGGATAAAAGAATAAATAACATTTTTGAAGGATATATTCCAAAGGAAAAGTTGGATAAAATTGATTCATTAAAAGAAAAATTAAATAATATATCATCAAATCTTATTTCAAAAGATGATGATATACTTACTATTAGTTTAATAAATAATGATGAAAATTCTAAGTCTATAGTAACTAAATATTATGATATAAATGATAGAGTTTATGATTACAAAATTGCTGTTAATAATGTCCTTTTAAGTAAAGAAGAATTAGATGATTTGGAAACAAAATCTGTTAGTTTAGAATTAGAAGGCTTAAACTTTTTAAAGGAAGTAAACTTAGAAAAAGAAAAAGTTGTACAAAATTACGATATAAATACATTACTTAACAATACAAGTAATATATTAAATGAAAAAAAGAAAGCATTAGATGAATATGTCTTAGAAAGTACAACATCTTCAATTGTAAGCGTGGAAAATGAAAATGGAGAAGAGGTATCATCAGATACATCTGTTGATGTTACAAATTATACAGTAACTTCTAAATATATAATTGATTATGAACAAAATCTATTAAACTCTTTAAATGAAAAAATAAAATATTATAGCTTAGATAATGCAGAAGAAAATAACGAGATACGTGAAATATCATCTGATGAAAAAAACTCTCTACTTCAAGATGTTTTAAGATTATATAAAGACTTTGAAGTTAAGGAGAATAAGTTTTATCTTGATAATCTAAATTATATATTAAGAGATACTACGTATAAACTTTCAAAACTTCCTGAGTATGCAGATTCTACTACATCAAAGGATGTTAAATACATATATATAACATTACCAAATGACATGGATAAATTGCTAGAAAAATATGATACAAAATCATTAATGCAAACAGAGATGTTAACAAAAGAACTTTCTAATAGACTTTTAAAACTTGTTAATTCTAATGTAAGCGTTAATATGGAATATAATAAATTTAATTTAAGCTAAGGGGTTGTAAATGTTAAACATAACAAAAAATGATTTGACTAAAATAAAAGAACCTTTAAGATATACTGGAGGAGAGTATGGAGAGGTAATAAAAAATGAGTCTGAAATACAAATAAGGGTGGCATTATGCTACCCTAATCTGTATGATATAGGAATGAATAATTATACTACGATGTATTTATATAGCCTATTAAATAGCAAAAAGGGTATATATGCAGAAAGATTTTTTATGCCAGATTTAGATATTGAAAAGTTATTAATAAATAATAATCAAAATCTTTTTTCGCTTGAAACGAAAAAAGAAATGAATTGTTTCGATTTTGCTATATTTGTTTTACACGATGAAATTGAATATATAAATGTGGCTTGTATGTTAAAACTTTCGAAAATTAATAATAAAGATAGTAAAAGACCAATAATAATAGGAATGATAGATAATTTTGAATTTAAACATTGTAATTTAGATAATATTTTTGATATTTTTGTATATGGAAATAAAAGTGTTATATATAATGATATATTATTTAGATATGGTGTATATAAAAGTCAGAAATTATCCATAAGTGATTATTTATATAGTATAAATAGTATAGAAAATGTTGTTGTTCCATGCATTGATAGTAACAAAAAAATAGAAATTGAAAATAAATCACAACGTAAAATACAAGATGAAAAAATTTTTCCTATGATTCCGGTTTCAAATATTTCGAGTATAAATCAAAGGCTTAATATAAAATATAATTCAAATATATTAAAGTTATATCAAGACATTATAAAATTGATAAAAAATACAGGAATTACTAATTTAAATTTTATTGATGTTACCAATGATTATACAAGTATGTTAATGCTGATTAAAAATTTGAAAAGAAGTTATCCATTTTTAAAAATAACTATACAAAATTTATTGTTTAGTCAGGATACTTTAGAGATTTATACTTATACAGGTATGATTTCATCAAATATAAATTTTGAAATTTTCTCTAAAAGTATAAAAAGCAAAGAACTAGATTATATAATGGAAAGCATTGAACTTGCAATTAAAAATGGAGCAAAAAAGATACATTTAAAAGTAAATATTGGATGTATAGATGAAACTTATCATGATTTAGAAAAATTATCTTGTTTTATAAATAAAATAAAAGAAAAAGTGAGTATATATTCAACTGTTAAATTTAGTGTAAAATTTTGCTATGAAGTTGGATGTAATATTGAAAATATCGAATTAAAAGAAAAGTTTTTGAAGGAAAAACTTAATAATATAAGTTTTTCCTTTGAAGATATAAATTTAGTAAAATTAAGAAGTATTCTTAAAACACCAAATGTTAATAGTTCTGCATTAATTGATAAAGCTGTTAATAGCGGTATAAGAGTATATAACGAAAATTTAGATTTGGACCTTTTGAAACTTAAGAAGCTATTTATGGAATTAGAAATGTAATATATAGAATGGAAGTGATATTTTGAAGGATAATAAAGGTTTAGTTATAAATAATAGACAAATAAATTATAAATATGACATAGTAGAAACATTTGAAGCAGGAATAGAACTTAAAGGAACTGAAGTAAAATCCATAAGAGATAGCCTTTGTAATTTAAAAGATAGTTTTGCAATTATTAATAATAATGAGGTTATTGTAAAAGGAATACATATTAGTCCTTATGAAAAGGGAAATATAAATAATGTTAATCCTTTGCGAGATAGGAAATTATTATTACACAAACTAGAAATATTAAAGTTGCAAAATTATATAAAAAAGGGAGGATACACTTTAATTCCGTCTAAGATATATTTAAAAGGAAGGCTAGTTAAAGTTGAACTTGCTTTATGCAAAGGTAAAAAATTATATGACAAAAGAGCCTCTTTGAAAGAAAAAGAAGCTTTAAGAGAAGCAAATGCTTTTAAATAATATAAATATAAAAAATAACTCTATTTATTTAGAGTTATTTTTTGACTCGCAATTAGATTGTACTGTAGCAATTATAGATAGATTTTCACCAATACTCTGGAGGAGTGATGAGAGTAAATTTTGATCTTCAATGGATAAATCTTTAGCAATTAAAATTGAAAGAAGTGATGAAAAAATTACTAAATTGTAACCTACACTATTACAACATGAACTATTTGATGTAATATCTGACATTTTCCTCTAATTTATAGTTGCTGTAAGAGTTACAATATGTGTGCAACATTTTGTAGGAATGCATATTTGCATTGGAAAATTTCTGACATTTCTTATTATAACTTGGAATCCATTTTGAATAAGTATAGTTGCAAAATTATTATTTACTGCTATTACATTTAAAATATAGTTTCCTTGAAGTGAAATTGTTTGAGAAACATTTGTAATAGTATCTGTACTTGAATTACAGTTTTTACAATTACATGAATAAGTACAATCTTCAATTTTTAAACTAACATTAAAATCATTCATAGTTGGTCTCCTTTAAATAATATTACAGCATGCAATAGTATTGCTACAATCTATAGCAGTTACTCCTACATATATTCTAACTGTACCAGAATCTACTGGTAAATCAAATATTTTGTAACTTCCATTTGGAATATTAAATAAAATATTTGGAATAACATCAGGATTTGATAATTGTATTGTAGCAGTACTTGAGTTACTTGAAATAAATGTCAAAGTATATCCAAATCCAAGTTGAACAACACTATTATTTGATATATTGGTATATACATTATCTGTTATATTTGATATTCCATTTTGACATTTTCTTTGTCTTACTGATAATGTGTAACAAAAATTATTCATATTAATCACTCCATTATATATAATATTTTATGCAATATAAATATAAATGTTATTTTTTATTTGACATATTGGTTTAAAATGATATAATTAAAAAAATACTTATTACTTTTTAAATAAAAAATGAAAGAAGGATTAATATGAATGATTTCAATTTTTGTACTATGCAAATAGGTTTAATGTATCCAAATATGAGTAACTTGAATAAAATATTGGAAATTGAATCTCTACTATATAACTTAGGTATAAAGTATAATATAAACTTTGATGTTGAAAGTTTTATATCAGAATGGAAAGATTTTACAAATTTTAATCGGTTTAAAAACAATAATGAGTTATTAAAATATAACCTTGAAAAATATATGCCAAATGTTAAGGTGGATATTTTTTGGTTGGATGATACTTCAACTAAAATAGCTCTAAATTGTTATATAGGAAGTTATGATATAAATGTATCTACTTTTCAGTACTTAAGTGAAAGGCTATGGCCTGATCTTTTGCAAACTCATACACATGTATTAACTAAAGTAAACCAGACTGGTAATGCATATTATGAAGTAGAATTTAATACTAATGATATTTTATCATTGTATAATGGAATGACATATGTTGATGCTGTAAATGAATTCATAAGGGATTTAAGTCTTTTTATGACTTATAATAATTTGGGAAAAATTAATCTTAATGAAGAACCCGCATTATCAAAAGATATGTTAAGGTTAAAAATAATACAATTTATATTTTAAATTAAATGATGCAGAATTTTCTGCATCATTTTTGTACACCTTGCTAAATTAATAATTTTTATAAAGTTTTTGTATATCTCTTAGAACAAAAGTGACGAAGTCACTTTGTTCAAAATTTATTATCAAACATTATTTTTTATATATTTTGTATTTCTTCCATTTCCAATTTTAATTATTGTGCCATCTTTAACCATTGAAGCTAAAACAACTTCTACAGTTGTTGCACTTACATCTGGCAATATACTACATATTTCAGATTTAGATATTGGTGTTAAATTATTTAATATTGTAGCTTCAATTCTTGCTTTTTTTGTGATTTTATTACTATTTACAACACTAAATCTTTTATCTAGTTCTTTATAACATATATAGAGAGTAGATAAAAAGTTTTCAATAAAAGGAATATAACTATGTTTATTTTCTAACCAATTAATAGAAGATAATCTTAATGCCTCATAATAATTTCCTTTACTATTATTTATTTGTTCTTCAAATGAAACATATTTACCTACATCAAAACCATTTTTATATAATAATAATAAGGTTAATAATCTTGACATTCTTCCATTTCCATCTCTAAATGGATGTATACATAAGAAATCAAGGATAACACATGGTATTAATAATAATTGATTAATATTAGAGTTATTACGAGCATCTTGATAAGCTAATATTAATTGCTTCATTGCCTCTGGTGTTTCCTTTGCGTCTAATGGCTTAAATCTCATTTTTCTGTTTCCTAGTTTATCTTCTTCAATTATATAGTTTTGATTAATTTTATAGCGACCTGCATCTTCACTGCCTGTATAATTCATCATTATTTCGTGTAATCTTAATATTGTATTTTCGCTAATTTCTATCTCTTCATAATGCGAATGTATTTCATTTAATGCATCTCTGTATCCTGCAATTTCACTTTCGTTATGATTTAATGGCTTACCATTTTGATTTACTATTTTTTCAATACGTTCATCACTAGTTACTATTCCTTCTATGGCATTTGAACTTTTTACAGATTGTACTATTGCTATTTTTTCTAACTCAGTAAATATTCTCTCATATTCATATTTTCTAATATTTGCGCCTGCCTTTAATGAATAAATTGTACTTGTTATATTTATTAAACTTGCTGGTAATAATCCGTTATCTAAAAATGAATAATCAAATTTTTTCATTATAACTCCTTCTTTCTGAATATTTTTATGTGTATTTTTTATTATCTGCATATATTTTATCATTTTATATGCATATAGTCAATGCTTATCTGCATATATTTTTATTTATTATATGCAGATAATGAAATAGTATATGTAGTTAAGTTCTAATTATTTTTTATTGATAAGGTGTGTTTTTTAATACTTTAAATAAAAATTTAATAACAATATGTATTTTTTAAGAGTATCAATATTTTCTAAAATTTTTTGTGATTTTGAAATAATAATACTTGTGTATATTATTTTCAAACATATTTTTTAATTTCTTGAATGTATTTACAATAATAGTTTTAAATGATATAATATTGATAATTTGGAGGGGAAAATGTTTAAAAGTGGATATGTTAGTGTAGTTGGAAAACCTAATGCAGGAAAGTCTACACTTGTAAATAAACTAGTTGGGTTTAAGGTAGCAATTACAACACCAAAACCCCAAACTACAAGATTTAATATAAAAGGAATAGTTACAAGTAAAACGTCACAAATTGTATTTATTGATACTCCTGGAGTACATACACCTAAGCATAAAATGGGAAAATATATGATGCAAAGTGTAAATACAGCTATAAATAATGTTGATGTTATTGTATATTTAGTTGATGCAACAAGGCCTAAAATAGATTTTGCAAATGAAAATATAATGAAAAATATAGGAAGTTTAAATACAAAAGTAATTCTTTGTATAAATAAAATAGATAAAGTTGATAAAGCAAGACTTCTTAGTATAATGGATGAATACAATAAATTTTTTGCCAGTATAGGAGCAAGTTTTTGTGATATTATTCCTATTTCTGTATATAAAAATGATGGACTTGATATTTTAATTTCATGTATAGAAAAATATTTAAAGCCAGGAGATATTATTTATCCGGAAGATGAAATTACAGATATTACAGAAAGAGAAATTGTTGAAGAAACAATTAGGGAAAAGGCTTTAAATAATTTAGATGAAGAAGTTCCTCATGGAATTAAGGTTGAGGTTGAAAATTTTAAAGAAAATATGAGAGAAGATGGAAAGTATGTATATAATATTGATGTAAATTTAATTTGTAAAAAGAAATCTCATAAAGGAATTGTAATTGGAAAAGATGGAACTATGTTAAAGAAGATAACAAGAGAGGCAAAAAAAGATTTAGAAAATAATCTTGATGCTAAAATTAATCTTAAAATTTGGGTTAAGGTAAGAGAAAATTGGCAAGAAAATGATAATTTTTTAGGAGATTTGAAATCAAAAATATAGTTACAAAATTAGACAAATAAGTATATAATTTTTAGTATATGAAGTTAATAATTACATAAAATATGAGTAGAAGGTGATTTTATGTATGAAGATTTGGCATGGGAGAATTTTTGTAAAACAGGAAATTTAGAAAGTTATATTGAATATAAAAAAATATGTGAAATTAACAATCAAAATATTGGATTAATAAATGATGAAGGGATTATTTTAGATGAACTTGATAAAGGTAAAAGGGATAGTAATTAAAGAGGTACAATATAAAGATAATGATAAAATAATAACGATACTTACAGACACATTAGGAAAGGTTTCGTGTATTGCAAAAGGAGCAAAAAAAACAAATAGTCCAATTCTTGCAAATGCACAATATCTAGTGTATAACGAATTTGTTTTGTATAAATCAAGGAATTTTTATTATATTAATTCTGCAAATGTAATTGACACTTTTTATAACATAAGAATAGATTTGGATAAACTTGAAATTTCATTCGAACTTACAAGGCTTTTAATAAAAGTAACAGATGAAAATGAAGATACTTCATATATATTAAAACTTTTTTTAAATACAATGTATATCTTAGGAAAAAATATTAAGGATATAGATTTAGTTATAGCTATATTTAAAATAAAATTATTTTGCCTTTTAGGTTTTATGCCACGTATAGAAAAATGTTATTTATGTGGACAAGCATTAAATAGTATTGATGAAATATATTATGATTATGTAGGAAATAATTTCTTATGTAATAATTGTATAAATAATAAGGATAAAAGAAGATATATAAAAATTAATAAAGCTACTCTTATTGCAATAGAATATATAATGAAGGCTGATATAAAAAAGGTATTTAGTTTTGAACTTAAGGATATATCACAAATTAGACTTTTTGCAGATGTATATTCAGATGCTATGATAGGTGGAATTTAAATTTAGGGGGATATTTATGAATAAAAAGGTTGGTATAGTAATTTCAGTTATAGTCGCTGCGGCTGTTATATTTTTTCTTGCGGTGATTATTTTAAATCAAAATTCTAGTAAAAAAGATGAAAAAATTGAAAATAATATAGAGCAAGGTAAAAATGATAGTGAACAAAACGTCAAAGAAAATGTAGAAAATAGCCAGACTGAAAATGTTGTATTAAGTAGTAAAATAGGAAATATCATACAAGATTTAATATATATTCCTAATATATATTCAGATAGCTTTTTTAAAGAAGTAGAAGCTAGTGGACTAGATGATAGAGCGAAAATAATGTTTACTTTTGCAAAAATTGTTACAGATGATGAGTATTTATCATTAAGAAGAAAATCTGAAGAATATGTGGGAGATTATGTTACAAAAGATGATTTAGAAAGTGTTGCAAAGAAATTATTTACTAATACATCAAATTTAAAACATCAAGAAGTATTTTTATCTGGATCTTATGACAGTAAAGAAGGAAATTATATTATACTTCCAACTGGTTTTGTAGAATTTAATTATATAAAAGATATACCATATAAAATAGAAGAGACAGGAGATAATATAACAGTTTATACATATAGATTATATGTTAACTGTAATACTGTTGAAACTATGGAAGAAAATACTAATTCAACTCATACAATATACTATGATGACACTAAAAAGAACAAAGCTTTAGTTATAAACGATGAAAAAATGGATGATGAGAATACTCAAAATGAATTTTTAAATAGTAAAATTTCATCAGGAGAAATTAGCAAAGATAAAATGAAGAAAGGTGTATACAAAATACAAAGAAAAGGAAATAGTTACTTAATTGAGGATATAAAATAATCCAGGAGAATTTTTCTCCTGGATTTTGTAGTAGTATTAAAATTAGATTATTCAACAGTTACAGATTTTGCTAAGTTCTTTGGTTTATCAATGTCACAACCTTTAAGTTTTGCTGTTTCATAAGCAATTAACTGAAGTGCTGTAACAATAAGTAATGGCTCAACAAATTCTGAAAGCTTTTGTAACTTTAAAGTGATATCAGCAAAGTCCTTTGAACATTCATCTGATGTTGTGATAAATATTGAAAAAGAACCTCTAGCTTTTGTCTCTTTAATATTACTTACTGTTTTTTCATAAAGAGTATCATTTGTTGCAATTGCAATTACAGGTGTTCCATCTTCAATAAGAGAGATAGTACCATGTTTTAATTCACCAGCACCGTAAGCTTCACTATGAATGTATGAAATTTCTTTTAATTTAAGAGAACCCTCCATACATAAAGAGTAATCAATACCTCTTCCTATGAAGAATATATCATTTCTTTTATAAAGGCATTTAGCAATTTCTTTGTATTTATCATTTTGATTAATAACTTCTGTAATCAAATTTGAAATGTTACTAAATTCATCACAAATTTTTGAGAAAAAGCCAGAATCTAAGATATTTTTTTGCTTCATTGCATTTATACAAAGAAGAGATAAAATTGCAACCTGTGAAGTATAACCTTTTGTAGTTGCAACAGCAATTTCTGGACCTGCATATGTGTATATATTAATATCAGCTTCTCTTGCAATTGTGGAACCAACAGCATTTACAATAGAAAGTGTTGTAGCGCTTTTTTGCTTTGCAATTCTTAAGGCTGCAAGAGTATCTGCAGTTTCACCTGATTGTGAAATTAAAATAACTAAAGTTTTTGGAGTTATTCTCATATTCTTGTACCTATATTCTGATGCAATTTCTACAGTTACATCAACATCAGCATAGTTTTCAAATAAATACTTTCCAACTAAACCTGCGTGCATTGCACTACCACATGCTACAATATGTATTTTATCGTAGTCTCCAAAGTTTAAACTTATTCCTAATGTATCATCTTTCATATATCTTTTAAATATATCTGATAAAACTTTGGGTTGCTCATTAATTTCCTTTAACATAAAGTGGTCATAACCATTTTTTTTGTATTTATTTGCACTCCATGTTGCAGTATTGATTCCTTTAGTTATTTTTTTAAGATTACTATCAAATATATCTATAGAAGTGTTAGTAATTTTTGCAAATTCTCCCTCTTCAAGCAAGATATACTCTTTTGTATAATCAAGAATTGCTGATACATCTGAGGCAATAAAGTTTTCGTTTTCTCCTACTCCAATTATTAAAGGGCTGTCTTTTCTTGTAGCATAAATTGAACTTGTATCATTATCGAAAATAACTCCAAAGGCATATGAACCTCTAAAATCTTTACATGCTTTAATGATAGCTGTAAGTTCTGGAGTTTTTGAATTATTTTCAAGTTCTTTTTCATACATATAGTTAATATATGCACAAGCAACTTCACTATCTGTCTGAGTTTTGAAAGTTACTCCTTTTGAAATCAGTTCATTTTTTAAAATGGCATAATTTTCAATAATTCCATTATGAACTAAAGTAACTTTTCCCACTTTATGAGGATGAGCATTAATTTCATTTGGAATACCATGAGTTGCCCACCTTGTATGACCAATTCCAATATTTGAATTGGTATTAATATCCTTTAAGGAATCTTCAAGTTTTGAGATTTTACCTTGAGATTTATACAAATCCACTTTTTTGTTTTCAACAAGTGCAATGCCTGCTGAATCATAACCTCTATATTCTAAGTTTTTAAGTCCTGCAATAATTGCCTCCTTTGCATTTTTTGCAGAACCGTTATATCCAATTATTCCACACATATAATTACCTCCATAATATATTATTTTCAATGTTCTATAAAATATTTAGATTATATAGTTTTTGTAGTAATTAAAGATTTTACTTTTTGTACTATATATATCGATGCTAAATCACCGTGATAGTATCCGCTGAATATTCGATAACTATCATCCTCGTCACATACGAAAGGTATGTTCATGCGCTATTTAATGTTACTAAAATCTAACCTCCTTAAAAGTAAAATTAAATTTAAAATTATTTTAATATATTAACAAAAAAAAGTCAAATATTATGGATGTAAAATACATATTATTAAAAACATTATGTTTGTTAAATCTTTAATAAATTAAATTTAATTTATATTGTAACATTATTTGGCAACTATTATACTACTGTGTTATTTATATGTCAAACAAATTATATAAATGTCTTGTTTATTTTTCTTAATTTATATATAATATATATAATATTATAAGAGAGGTTAAAAAACATATGAAAAAAAAGGGAATATCTTTATTGGAAAAATATCAAATTCATATAATATTGGTAAATGTTACTTAAAAAAGAAATATCAAGGTTGTGAGCTGTTTTATGATAATACAGGAGAAGTTGAAAATTCATATTATTTAAATGAAACTTTGGATGATGGAACAATACTTACAGAAGAATTTATGAAATCAGATAATTTTTTAAATATGCTTGGAAGTGAATATGTAAAGGATAATTCAGGGAAAAATAACGGATATCCAATGTTAAAATGGCAAAAATAATATATTGTATGCAGGTACATTTTGTATCTGCATTTTTGTAAATTTTTTCTATTTTTATAAAAATACTTTTACAAAGTTTGTATTTATGTTATAATTTGAAGTATAAGGGGGGATTGTATCAAAAATGGTACAAAAAAGTAAAAAACATGATGTATGAAAATAATATAAGAAAAAAAGCTTTGGGAATGTTCGCTGCCGGTATGATTAGTTTTTCAACATTATTAACTGGATTTTCAGGAATAAATAATGTACAAGCTAGTATTAAAACAAATCTTCCAAAATCATATATGAGTGATAATTTTCCAAATAGTTATAAACCATATATTGATGCATTAAAAAGTGCACATCCAAATTGGGTTTTTAAAGCTGTATATACAGGGCTTGATTGGAACCAAGCAGTAACACATGAAAGTTATGACGTAAATGAGGGAATAAGTTTAGTTCCTGATAGCTATGATGCTGTATGGAAAAAAGATGGACAAAATTATTATAAAGATGGAAATTTTGTAATAGCTTCTAAGGAAGCAGTTAAATATATGTTGGATCCTAGAGGGCATTTAAATGAGAAGGAAGTATTCCAGTTTCAAACTTTAAGTTATAGTTCATCTATGGATAGTATTAATTCTATCGAAAAAGTTTTATATGGAACATCAATGTATAATAGATCAGAATATCAAAGATTAGGATCTATGGTAAATATGGGACAAACCTATTCAAATATTATACTTCAAGCAGCAAAAAAATATAATGTAAGTGCTATACATATTGCTTCAAGAATAAAACAGGAAACAAGTGGAGCTATAACTTCAAATAGATCTATTAATGGCTCTACAGTTGTAAATGGAATTGTTCCATATAACTATTTTAATATAGGGGCTACACCACCAAATGCAATAACTAATGGTTTAACATACGCAGCAGGAAAAGGATGGACAGATCCAGTATCAGCAATAAATGGTGGAACAGATATATTAAGAAATAGTTGGATTAAATGGGGACAAGATACAACGTATTTTCAAAAATTTGATGTAAATAATCCGTATGGAAATGCTGTTGCGCTATATGCATACCAGTATATGGCAAATATTATTGCTCCAACTAATGAATCATACAGTACATATAATGCATATCAAAAAATGGGAATGTTAGATAGTTCACTTGAATTTCATGTCCCAGTATTTGAAAATATGCCTGAATATCCTACGCCATACCCAGGTGAATCTGAGATAACATATATAGATGATAATACGAGAATATGTGCATACGATGTAGCGCCATACAAATTGTATATTCGTTCAGGTCCAGGAACAGATTATTCTATTGTAGCAAAACTAGATGAAGGAAATGAAATGACTAGGATTGCTAAAAGTGTAAATACACAATGGGATAAGGTAAGATTAGACAATGGAATAGAGGGGTATGTATTTAGAGATTATACTAAAGAAGTTCCAAAAAATGTTAAAGTAACGGGAATTAGTCTTGATAAAAATAATTTAGAATTAAAAATAGGAGATACGTATACCTTAACATCAACAATAACACCAAATAATGCAACAAATAAAGAAGTAGAATGGTCTAGTAATAATTCAGATGTTGCTACTGTTGAAAATGGTAAGATTGTAGCTAAAAATAAAGGTGACGCAAAGATTACTGTAAAATCAAAGGATACAGGAGTTTCTGCAACTTGTAATGTAAAAGTAGTTAAGAAAGTAACGGAAATATCGATATCAGAAAGTGCAGTTAACTTAAATGTTGGTGATGAAAGTACTTTAAATTATACTATAGGTCCTGATGACGCAACAAATAAAGAAGTTGAATGGATTAGCAGTAATTCAGATGTTGTAAGTGTTGATAATGGTAAAGTTATAGCTAAAAAAACAGGTACAGCTAATATAACAGTAAAATCCAAAGATACAGGAATTTCTGCATCATGTAAAATAACTGTTACGGCTAGAGTTGAAAGCATAGAATTACAAAAAAATAGTTATACTGTAATTAAGGGAAAGAAACTTACAATAAATCCAGTTATAAAACCTGAATATGCAACTAACAAAGAATATACTATATCAAGTGATGATGAAAATATTGTTAAAATAGAAAATAATGTTATAGTAGGTGTAAATGAAGGAAAAACAAATGTAACATTCACAACTAAGGATCAAAACAAATCTGTAAAAGCAGAAATTAATGTTATAAATATTTCAGATTCAGATTTTATAACTTTTGATGAAACTTTAAAAGTAAATGAAGATAATGGATATGTAAGTAAAATAGAACCTAATACGAAAACTTCAAGTATTTTTGATAAGATTGAATACAATAAAGATAAATTTGATGTGGTAATTAAAAACATAAATGGAAAAGTAATATCAGATGATGATTTAATTGGTACAGGTACTACAATTAGTTTGGTATCAAAGGATTCAAGAGAAGAAATACAAACTTTCACAGTTATAATTTATGGTGATGTGAATGGTGATGGAAAAATTTATGCAACAGATTATGTTAAAATAAAGAACCATATAATGGATGTTGAAAAAATAAAAGGTGCTTGTCTTGAAGCTGCAGATGTAAATCATGATGGGAAAATTTATGCAACAGATTACGTTAAAATCAAAAATTATATAATGGGTACAGGTGATATTTCACAATAATAAAGAGAGGATTGATTATGAAGAAAAATTTTATTAAAATAAGTTTATCTTGTTTTATTAGTTTATGCATATTTTTAATGGGTAATATTTATGCAAGTTCTATTGCCGTTTCGGGTGCTTCAAGTGCTTCACCTGGCAATACGGTTAATGTTTCAGTTGGGGGAAGTTTTACTGGTAAAGTAAATGTTACAGTGTCAAATGGTTATGGAAATAAAAGTATATGGGTAGAGAATAATACTGTTACAGTTCCAGTTACAGTAGGAAGCAGTGGAACAACTACTATTACTGCTGTAAGTGATGATGGAACTTCAGATAGTAATGGAAATAATTTGGGTGTTATTCGTGGAAGTAAAAGTATTCAAATTGTACAACCAACACCAACACCAGCACCTACTCCTACAACTCCAAGTAATAATACTAATTCAAATTCTGCTATAAAAACAGTTACTAAAAGTACTTCATCTAGTACAACTTCTACCAAAAGCAGCAATGCATATTTATCAAAGTTACAAATAAATCAAGAAGGATTAACTCCTAACTTTAATAAAAATAAAACAAGTTATGCAGTTACAGTTGGAGAAAATGTAAATGATTTAAAGGTTACAGCTGTAGCAGAAGATTCAAAATCGAAAGTAGCTATATCAGGTAATACAGGTTTAAAAAATGGTGACAATAAAGTATATATCACTGTAACAGCACAAGATGGAACTAAGAAAGTATATACTATAACAGTAACTAAGACAGGGGATGCAAATAAATCAAATTCATATTTACAAAATTTGATTGTTGAGAATGCAATATTATCCCCAGAGTTTTCCAAAGAAGTTTTTGAATATGATTGTGGAACAGTTGGAAAAAGTGTAGAAACTTTAAAAATACTTGCATTTGGTGAAAATGAAAATGTAAAGATTGATATTACAGGTAACGATAAACTATCAGAAGGTGATAACAAGATTATTGTTAAGGTTACATCTGAAGATGGAACAACTACTAAAGAATATGTTATAACTGTAAAAAAGGATTCAAATATAGTCGAAGAAAATAATATTGAAGAAATAAATGCTTTACAAGATACAGATAATGATGACAATTTTTTTAATAAACTGTTTAAGAAGATAAAAAATAACTGGCTAGTATGTCTTATGTATATTGTAATTCTAGTTCAATTTATTGAAATTGTATATTTGTATAGAAATCAAAATAGTAAAAAAGATACAAAAGGCAATAAAGAAACTAAAGACAATATTTTAAATGATGGTGTTAAAAGAAATAAGAGAATGAGACTAGATAAAGAGTTCAAACAAAATAAAAAGAAAAGAAAAGCAAACGAAAATTTAGATGATGAATCTCCAAAGAAGAGAAACGGTGCAAATAAATTTTTTGATGATAAATAAAAAGCCACGTGTTTTTACACGTGACTTTTTCTTCAAATTAGGAAGCATAGATTTATTGCTTACTAGGTAAAACCGGTTGTATAGGTTTTCATGGATTGTATACTCCTTAAATAAGAAAATAATAAAAACGCCGAAGTCAGATCAAATTGTATTTGATAAACTTGATACAATCATATCTTATAGCCCTCCTTTGAACCGGTTGAATAGATTTTTATTGTTGTGTACTCCTTAACAAAAAACGTTGAAACCTGATCAAATTGTATTTGATAATCTTGATACAATCATATCTTATAACACTCCTTTAAAATAAAGTTAATTTAATATTCAAAATTTTGAATATATTTGTTTCTGCCTACATCCATATTATAGCACACAAAATATATTATGTCAAGCGTTTATTTACTTTTTTCTTAAATTTCTTTATTCCATCCCTTAATGTTGGATCTTTTTATTGCACCAAATATATTTTTCTTTATATCATGCATCTCTTTTTGAGTATCAGCAATTAAATTTTTAACATATTCTCTTTTAGTAAAACCATCTTTAGGACAGCATTTTTGCATAACAGGATAGTTATTTTCTCTTGCAGTAGCACGAAGCTCTTTTTCTGAAACATATATTAGAGGTCTGATTGTTTTTACATCACTACGACTAAGATATGTAACAGGTGCGAATGTATTAAAATTTCCATTTAAAAATAAATTCATTATTGCAGTTTCTATTACATCATCCATGTGATGTCCTAAAGCAATTTTATTACAACCATGTTCTATAGCAAGGCTATTTAACATTCCACGTCTAAGGTTTGCACATAATGAACATGGGCTTTTTTCTTTTCTAATATCAAAAACAACTTCAAATATATTTGACATATATACAATATACTCAATACCAAGTTCATCACACATCTTTTTTAAATTATCTGTGTTAAAATTTTCACCACCGGGATGAATTGTTATAGCAATAATGTCAAAATGTTTGCTATAATACCTTCTTAAATTATTTAAAGCATTAAGTAAAGTTATACTATCTTTTCCACCTGAAAGTCCAACTGCAATTTTGTCACCATCTTCAATCATGTTATAATCTTCTATTGCTTTTCTCATTTTTCCAACAACTTTTTGTAACATATTATCACCTTTTTTCGGAAATAATTATATATTAATATATTTTAAAAATCAAGATAAATTGAAGATATATGTAAAAGATTGAATAATATCTTGATATATTTTATATTAATTGTTATAATTTATTTATATTAAAAGAGGTATTATGATATGGAAAAGAAGGTAAATTTAAATAAAAAGAAAATGATAGCAATTATTGTTATAGTTACTTTAATAACAGCTTTATGTATGTTATGTTTATTTGTAGTTCAAAAGAATAAAAAGAAGCAAGACTTTGTAAACGATGAATCAAGAGATAATAGTGTTAACATTGAAAATATATCTAAAGCTCAAAATGAAAAAAAGATATATAAAGAGCTTAATGTTTCTCTGCCAATATTTATGTATCATTTTATTTTAGATGATTATGGAGATAATTTAGATACTGAAAATTTTGTAAAACCTTCTACACTTGAAGAGCAATTAAAATATATAGTTGATAATGGATACCAAACTGTATTTGTAAATGAAATAGAAGATTTATCAAATTATACTAAACCCGTGGCACTTACATTTGATGATTGTTTTGTTTATTTTTATAACAATGCATATCCATTGCTAAAGAAATATAATCAGAAGGCTAGTATATATATAATATGCAACTATGTAAATGGACCAAACTATTTAACAACAGATCAAATTAAAGAAATGGTTGATAGTGGACTTGTTTCAGTTCAAACACACACTTTATCTCATAGAGAGCTTACATCACTTTCTTTAGAAGAGATGGAAAAGGAATTAGTTGAATCAAAAAAATATTTGGATAGTACATATAACATCAATGTTGATACAATATGCTATCCAATTGGAAAATATAACGATACAATTGTACATAAAGCAAAAGAAATATACAAATATGGTTTAGCTATGACGGGTGGAGTATATAATTCAAAGAAACATGACTTATATAGAATTCCAAGAATTTATGCAAATAGGAGTATGACTATTAATCAGTTTGCAAATTATTTGAAACAGTCAAATGTTGAAATAATATATTAGAAATATGGAGGAGAATATGATTGATTTTACTAATGCTATAGAAGAATTTAATAAATATAAAGGATCTGAAAAAAAGAAAACTTTAATATATGATAGTAAAAGGTATTTAGTTAAATTCCCAGATCCAATTAGAGAAAAAAATAAAAATATATCATATATAAATAATGCATATTCTGAATATGTTGGAAGTAATATATTTAGAATTGTTGGCTTTAAGGTACAAAATACAATTTTAGGAAAGTATAAATATAATGGAAATGATAAAATAGTTTGTGCGTGTGAAGATTTTACAGATGAAGAAAATGAATTATATGAGTTTGAAAGTATAGCTTTAAGTTCTAATCCTGATAAAAAAATAGGTACAGAAGTGGAAGATATAATGGAAGTTATCAAAACAAATAAAATGATTTGCTCTGATACATCAAAAATGTTTTGGAAAATGTTCATAATTGATGCTTTAATAGGAAATACAGATAGGCATAATGGAAATTGGGGATTTTTGATAAACGTCAAAACACAAAAAATAGAGTTTTCACCTATTTATGATTGTGGATCGTGTTTAAATCCACTTTTAGAAGATACAGAAATAGAGAAATTAGATGAAATTGCAATAAAGAATTTAGCAATAAATTGTTATTCTTGTTTAAGGGAAAATGGAAAAAGAATTAACTATATAAATTATATAAAAAAAATGAAAAATAAAGAGTGTAATGATGCTATAAAAGAAATATTTTTAGATATAAAAATTAATGAAATAAATAAATTTATAGATGAAATTGAAGGCATATCTAATATTAGAAAAGCATTTTATAAATCTATAATAAACTATAGATATATTTGTATAAAAGATGTATACGAAATTATTATATCATAATAAATATCTAAAATTGATATATATATATAATATAAAAAAGAAGGATATAACTTAAACATTAAATTTTGTTATATCCTTTTATATTATGTTAGTTATTTGTACCTGTAAGTTCTTCCAAATCTGAAAATTCATATCCTTCTTGCTTAATTTTTTGTATTAATTCATCTAGAATTTCAGCATTTGTTTTTGATGTGCTATGTAACAGTATAATAGCTCCATTATGAAGACGAGGAATTAATTTATTAAAAGCTTCTTCTTTAGAAGGTTGCTTATCTTGGTACCAGTCAACATAGGCAAGACTCCAAAAAATTGTTTTATAACCAAGTTCATGTGCCATTTTTAAATTTAATTCACTATATACACCTTGAGGAGGTCTATAAAATTTTTTCATATCTTTTCCTGTAATTTCTTTGTACATTTCTTCCATTGGTTCAATTTCTGATTTAAAATCCTCCATAGTAGACATTTTTGACATGTTTGGATGAGTCATTGTGTGATTTCCCACAATATGGCCTTCATCAACCATACGTTTTACAAGTTCGGGATTTGTCTTCATAAAGGTGCTAACCACAAAAAAAGTAGCTTTAACGTTATTTTTCTTTAATGCATCTAATATTTGAGGCATATATCCATTTTCATATCCAGCATCAAATGTTAGATAAACTTTTTTCTGTGTTGTATCACCAATATAATATGAATTATATTGCTTTAAAAAATCAGAAGTAGCATTTCCATCTGGAATTTTTCCATTTTCCTTAAAACTAAGGCCCCAATTTCCTTTAGCAGCAAATACATTGTTATATACAAATCCAATAGAACATGCAAGTATAGTGCATATTACTAAACTTAATATAATATGTTTTTTATCAATAGTTAGATACATAGCATTCATCATCTCCTATCTAGTTTTAGTATATTTTTTATGCTTGTATATTATGTTACTAAAAAGAATAAATTAAATATAAAGTAATTATAATATATAAAGAGGTATGAAATGGAAGAATATATAGTTAATTTGATTGGAAGTTTTGGATACTTTGGAATGTTTATTGCTATGGTATTAGAAGCAGTTATTATTATAATTCCTAGTGAATTAATTCTTGCAACAGGAGGAATCCTTGCAAGTAGTGGAAAATTTTCACTTTTAGGAGCTTTTATTATAGGACTTATAGGAAGTGTTTTTTGTGCAATTGTTATATATGTTATGGGATATTATGGCGGAAGGAAGTTTATAATAAAGTATGGTAAATTTTTCTTTATGAAGCAAAAAGATATAGATAAATCTGATAAATGGTTTGAAAAATATGGAATGAGAGCAGCTTTTATCTGTAGATTTTTTCCAATAGTTAGAACTTTTATTTCTCTTCCAGTTGGAATATCTAAATTAAATTTTAAAAAATTTGTTATATATACTACACTTGGAAGTATTCCTTGGACATTAATTTTTGTACTTTCAGGGTATTATTTAGGAAATAATTATACTAAAATAGCAAGTATATTTAACATGTTTAAGCTTCCTATTATTATTTTCTTAATAATATGTGTGCTAGCATATTTGTATATAAAAATTATAAAACCTAAGATTATATTTTTTAAATTAAAAAATAAAAAGGAATAAATTTGTATATTTTTGTCAAGTTTTAGGAAACTATGTAAAATATATTGAATAAGTAATTTATACAATATATAATTATTTTTTAGAATGGGGAGATAAATGAAAGTTATGACAGATGATATGAAACTAAATAAAAACAATGTTTTGTTCTCGGTAGAAAAAATGCCTAATACAGAACTTAGATATAGATTTAAAATTGATGATAATACTATATATAGTGTAACAAAAAGCGGTGAAAATTATGAGTGGCAAAACTCTCATTACCATAAATTATGTAATGAAGTTTATGTGGTACAGTCTGGAAAAATAATAATGGTAACTAAAAAAGATAAATGTGTAAATAAAAAAGTTGCTAAGATAGGTGATGTTATTGCAGTAGGTCAAAATGAATCACATAATTTATTTTTATCTAAAGATGCACAAATATGTGTACTTAAGTATGGTAATATAAAAGTTGATGACTGGTATTGTGATAAATCATTAGATGAGTTTTGCAAGAGTATTGATGTTGAAAAAATATTTGAAAAATACTCAAAAATGTAGAAGAATATATAACTGTATGGTATAATATTCTAAATATTATTAGGAGGAATCATATGGATATAAGTTTGGATATTGGTGATAATTTATTTAATTTTAGAGTAGGGGCAATAATAAAGAACAAGAATAAAATATTGGTCCACCATGAAAAAAGTAAAAAACATGTAACTTTAATTGGTGGTAGAATTAAATCAGGCGAAGATAGCATAACTGCTTTAAAAAGAGAAATTTTAGAAGAAATAGGAGCAGATACAGAATATGTTAAATCATCATCTTATGTTGAAAATTTTTTTGAAGTAAAAGGAAAAAAATATCATGAGATATTGATTGTTCATGAAATGAAGTTTTGTGATGAATCAATGTATCAAAAGGAAGTATTTAAATCAATAGAAGAAAGAAAAAAAGATAAGTTAGAATTTTTCTGGATAGATGTAAATAATTTTAAAGATTATTTATTTTTGCCCCAAAATCTTTTAAATCATTTACAAAATAATATAGATGAATTTGAATATATATTAAATGATGAGAGAATAAAGAGTAGAAAAATAAAAGAGTAAAAAATAAAAGATAAAACTTTACTATAATAAAAAATTGTGATATAATAATCAAGTTGCAAAAATGCAATACTTTGTTAGTATTGCGTTTTTTCTGCGTGAAAGGAGTTATTATGGAGCAAAAAGAAAATATACTTGGAACAGAAAAAATAGGTAAATTAATTAGAAAATTTTCAATACCTTGCATTATATCTTTAGTAGTAAATTCATTATATAATATTGTTGATCAAATATTTATAGGATGGGGTGTTGGGTATTTAGGTAATGGAGCTACAAATGTTGTATTTCCACTTACAATGATATGTCTTGCATTTTCATTAATGTTTGGTGATGGTGCATCAGCTTTTCTAAGTTTAAAACTTGGTGAAAATAGAAAAGATGAAGCAAAAAAAGGAGTCGCAAATGGTATTATAGTTTCTATATTTGTGTCAATAATTTTCTGTATTTTAGGACTTGTTTTTTTACCATTTTTACTTAATGTATTTGGTTGTACAGATGAATTTTTTCCATATGCGATTAGCTATGGATACGTTATTGTAATAGGTCTTCCATTTATGATGATAGGTACAACATTAAATTCAATTATACGTGCAGATGGTAATCCTAAATATGCAATGAAATCTATGTTAATTGGTGCAATTCTTAATATTATACTTGATCCTGTTTTCATATTTTTATTTAAAATGGGAGTTAAAGGTGCTGCTATTGCTACTGTTATAAGTCAAATAGTAACTTTTGTTTTAAATATTTTTTATATAAGAAAATTTAGATCAATAAAATTAATAAAAGAAGATTTTAAATTTAATTTTAAAGTAGCATCTATGGTATCAAAACTTGGAATTAGTAGCTTTATTACTCAAATTAGTATTGTTGTTGTAATTGCATTTGAAAATAATTTGTTAAAAAAATATGGTGCCATGTCTGAGTTTGGATCAGAAATTCCAATAACTGTTCTTGGAATTGTTATGAAAATAAGTCAAATTTTAAATAGTTTTATTATAGGTATAGCTGCTGGTGCTCAACCAATTATTGGATTTAATTATGGAGCTAAAAAATTTGATAGAGTAAAACAAACTTTAAAATATGTACTTATTACAAGCCTTTCAGTGAGTACAATTGCATTTATACTTTTCCAAACAATCCCAGATAAATTAATTTTGTTATTTGGAAACGAGGGAGATTTATATAAAAACTTTGCATGCCTTGCATTTAGAATATACCTAATGCTTGTTATTGTAAATGGAATTCAAATTCCATCTGGAATATTTTTTCAAGCAATTGGTAAAAGTGTTAAAAGTGCATTTATTTCACTTTCTAGACAAATACTTTTCTTGGTACCAAGTATGGTAATTCTTGGAAATATGTTTGGAGTTTTGGGAGTTTTACATGCAGGTCCAGTAGCAGATGGGTTAGCTTTTTTAGTATCAGGAATATTATTAATATTTGAAATTAGAAATTTAAATAAATCACAGGTAAAAGAAAATAATTTATCAGTTGATAGTGATGAAGAAATAGCTGCAGATAAAAAAGCAGACAATGTTGTTATTACTATTTCAAGAGAATATGGTTCAGGTGGAAGATATGTTGGTAAACTTGTAGCAGAAAAGTTAGGAATAAAGTTATATGATGAACAAATTCTAACAAAAATTGCAGATAAAACAGGACTTTCTTTAGAATATATTGAAAATCACGAACAAAAAAGAAGTAACCTTGAATTGTTAAACAATATATATTATTCGTCTCTTAATAATTCTGATGAAATATTTATCGAAGAGGAAAAAGTTATAAAAGATATAGCAAGTAAAGGATCATGTGTAATAATTGGTAGATGTGCTGATTTTATTTTAAAAGATATGAAAAATACATTTAATATATTTATATATAGCACAGAGGAAAACAAAATAAAAAGAGCTGTTGAAAGATTTAATATTAATGAAAAAGATGCTAAAAAACAAATTAGTAAAATTAATAAATTAAGAAGTAATCATTACAAGCATTATACCTCAAATGAATGGGGAAATAAAAGAAATTATGACCTTTGTATAAATAGTGATAGCTTTGGTGTTGAAAAAGCTGCTGATGTTATATGCCAAATGGTTAAAAATATATAAATATATATTATATAAAGAGCTTAATTGTAGAAATTAGGCTCTTTATTTTTGTTACTATTCAGCGTATAATTAACCAAAAATACAAAATCAATTTCTATTAGCAATATAATATACAAAAAAATTATAAATAATTATTGAAAAAAGTTTAAATATAAAATATAATAAAAATACGTACTAGTTCTATGTATAAAAACTAAAGAAAGAGAGGAAAAAGATATATGAAAAAAGTAGGAAAAGAAAAGAAAAGCAAAAAAATAATTTTACAAAACTAACTCATAAAAAAGGTATATCGCTAATAGTGTTGATTATTACAATAATAGTGATAATAATACTTGCAGCAGCAGTTATTTTAACAATAACAAAAAATAATCCAGTAAGTAGTGCAAAAGAAGCAACATTTAAGGAGGATATGACTAGTATACAGGATGAGTTATCAATGTATCTATCAAAAAAATATACTGACAATCCAACAAGTTTTGATAAATCAAGTGTTAATCTATCAGGAAATAGTATGGTAACAGAGTTACCAAGCACTAAGAAATATAAAGAAAAAGTATCAGTAATAAAAGGGAAATTAGTATGGAATGGAGAAACTGAAAATAATACAGAGTATAAATGGTTTTCAGAAGTAACAGATGGAGCAACAAAGAAAAGCGAAAGTGTTAGATCTGAATGGAAGAACACAATAGCAGAAGAAGTGGAAGGAGTACCAGTACCAAAAGGATTTACATATAAAGAGGGAACAAAAGATACCGGACTTGTAATACAAGATGAAAAAGGTAATGAATTTGTATGGGTACCTGCAACTGAGAGTACATATGCAAAAGATACAAGTTTTCCAGGTGAGGCACCAACAGGTGATGATACTTTACCAAATGGTATAACGGATGAAATAGCAGATGTAGTAAAATATGGAGGCTTCTATATAGGAAGATATGAAGCAGGAGTGCCTGAAAATCAAACTGCTATAGATAGTAGTACTTCAAATGTAAAGGGTATGCCGGTAAGTAAAAAAGGTGCAACAGTTTGGACATATATAGATTATACAAATGCAAAAGCAAATGCAGAAAATATGATAGGTAATGAATATGTACAAACAGGATTACTAACAGGAACAGCATGGGATACTGTATGTCATTGGATAAAAAGTGATGATGAATTGAAAGATAGCCGTACTTATGGAAATTATTATGAAAATAGTGGAACAAAAAGAACAGCAGGATTTAATGAAAAGTGGAAAGTAAAAAATATTTATGATTTGGCAGGAAATGTGTGGGAATGGACGAGTGAGGCTCACAGTTCTTATTTCATTAATCGTGGCGGCGGCTACAATAGTGACTATCCTGTTTCATATCGTCACTTACGGTAATGTCTCTGACACGCGTGACTATATAGGTTTTCGCCCTAGGCTTTATATCAAGTAGCACAGACCACTGTCTGATCTACTAGATGTTTTGTATATACAAAAATGGAGTTTGTATATACTATGAATCGTTAATATGTAAAAAAGATTAAATATGAATTATGTTATTCACATTTAATCTTTTTTCTTTGTTTTAAGCACTATATTTATCAATTTTAAATATTTTATTTCTATTAGTTACATATTGTTACTAAAATTTTAGATTCTAGTCTGAATAGTAACATATTTTTTTCTAATTCCTAAAAAATATATTTGAAATAATTTATATTGTGGTATATAATATAAGACAAAAGTGAGGGAATTACAATGAAAGAAAAAATGTTAGAATTATTAAAAAGTATAAATAGAGAAGGTATTGATAAATTAATATCTTTTTTGGAAAAAACTGATTTTTTTGAAGCTCCAGCAAGTACAAGATTTCATGGCTCTTATGCAGGCGGGCTTGTTGAACATAGTATAAAAGTGTATGAAATATTATGTGAGAAAGTAAAAAATAGTGAGTATGAGTTTGATCCAGATACATTAAAAATATCAGCTCTTTTGCATGATATTTGTAAATTAAATTATTATAAAGTTGATTATAGAAATGCAAAAAATAAAAATGGTGAATGGGAAAAAGTTCCATACTATACGGTAGACGATACAATTCCTTATGGTCATGGTGAAAAATCTGTAATGATGATTTCTGAGTTTATGCCACTTACCAATGAGGAAAAATATGCAATAAGGTGGCATATGGGATTTACTGAACCTAAAGAACTTTATTCAACAATTGGAGTTGCGTATAAAAAATATCCACTTGCATTGCTTCTTTTTGAGTCTGATCTAGAATCTACATATTTCTTTGATATATAAGGAATATCAAATGGAAGAAAAGTTAGAAAAATTATATAAAGAATGTATTGATGAATTAGAAAAAATTGATATACATATATTAGATGAGAAAACGTATGGTAAAATAGACATTAATTTATCTAATAAATCACCTAAAAGATATGGTTGTTGTAAGCAGGAATGCCCTGATAAAAAATATAAAAAAGTAAGAAAATACAAAAATAGAAAAGTTATTTCCTATCAAAAATTTAAGATACATCATATTTATGTAAGTAGATGGGTGATGGAATTAAATGATGGGATTATAAAAAATACAATAATGCATGAACTTATACACTGTATTCCTTTTTGTAATGACCATGGTATAGAATTTAAAAAATACGCAAACTACATTAATGAAAAACTTGGATATAATATATCAAGAGTTGGCAATAAAAAAGTGGATTATAAAAATAGTAATATAGAATATAAGGAAAAGGAAGTATATAATTATAAAGTAAAGTGTGTTAAATGTGGACAAACATTCTATAGAAAAAGGCTAAATAGGAATTTGACAAAGAAATATAGGTGTGGTATATGTGGTGGTAGATTTGATGTTTTTTTCCTTACTAAAAGTTGCTAATGTATGAAAAAAGTGGTATAATACTAAAAATAATTATATAGAAAAGGAGAATATAAATGAAAGCAATCGATATTAGAAATAAATATTTAAATTTTTTTGAAAGACATGGACATAAGTTAATACCATCAGCTCCTTTAATTCCAGAAAATGATCCATCAGTTTTGTTTAATACTGCTGGTATGCAACCGTTAGTTCCATATTTACTTGGTGAGAAGCATCCTGAGGGAACTAGACTTACAGACTATCAGAAATGTTTAAGAACAAATGATATAGATGAGGTAGGAGATAATCGTCATTTGACATATTTTGAAATGCTTGGTAATTGGTCATTGGGGGATTACTTTAAAGAAGAATCTATACAAATGAGTTATGAGTTTTTAACAAAAGAATTAGGAATTCCATCAGAAAAAATATCTGTAACTTGTTTCGCAGGAGACGATGATTGTCCAAGAGATACTGTATCTGCAGAAGCATGGAAAAAGGCAGGAATTTTAGAAGATCATATATATTATTATGGCAAAGATGATAACTGGTGGATTGCAGGAGAAGAAGGACCATGTGGACCTGATACAGAAATGTTTTATGATACAGGAAAAGAGCCATGCTCAGAACACTGCGAACCAAGTTGTGATTGTGGTAAATATGTTGAAATATGGAATAATGTTTTTATGGAATATTTTAAAGATGAAAATGGTTATTCTAAACTAAAACAAAAAAACGTTGATACTGGTCTTGGACTTGAAAGAATGGCTATGCTACTTCAAGGAAAGGAGACACCTTTTGATACAGAAATATTTGAACCTGTTATGAAAAAATTAACAGAACTTTCAAAGAAAGATAACATTGAAAGTAAAAGAATTGTTGCTGAACATTTGCGTTCAAGTATTATGATAATATCTGATGGTGGAAAGCCAAGTAATGTTGATAGAGGATATATTTTAAGAAGATTAATTCGTAGAATGATAAGACATATAAATAAACTAGAGATTGATCTTAGTTCTTTAGGAGATTTAGTTTATCTTAATATAGATACTTTAAATGAACTTTATCCTGAGCTTGAAGCAAATAAGGAAATGATAAAATCAGTTATTATTGAAGAAAAAGATAAATTTGTAAAAACACTTGCAAAAGGTGAAAAAGAATTTTTTAAAGAAATTTCTGGCATAAAGGAAAAAAGCATTAATGTATTACCAGGAAGTATGGTATTTAGGTTATATGATACATATGGATTTCCTCCAGAAGTTACAAAAGAGCTTGCAAAGGAAAATGGATTTGGAATTGATATAAAAGAATTTAATAGATTATTTGAGATTCATCAGCAAAAATCAAGAGCAGGTTCTGAACAAAAATTTAAAGGTGGACTTGCAGAGCAAAACAAAGAAACAATAGCTTATCATACTGCAACACATCTTTTAAATGCAGCATTAAAAAAAGTATTAGGTAGTGATACTCATCAAAAAGGCTCAAATATAACTACAGAAAGAATGAGATTTGACTTTAATTGCGATCATAAATTAACAGATGAAGAAAAAGCCAAAATTGAAGAAGTTGTAAATGATTGGATAAAAGCTGGTTTAGATGTAAAATGTGAAGAAATGAAAAAAGAAGATGCAGTAAAATCAGGAGCTGAATGCATGTTTATAGAGAAATATCCTGATATTGTAACAGTATATACAATAGGTGATGTATCAAAAGAGCTATGTGGTGGACCACATGTAAAAAATACAAGTGAACTTGGTAAATTTAAAATAAAAAAAGAAGAAGCTTCATCTTCTGGTATAAGAAGAATAAAGGCTGTCCTTATAAAAGAATAATAAGAGGTGAGATCTTTGGGTGATTGTTTATTTTGTAAAATAATAAATAAAGAAATAAGTTCTGATATTGTTTTTGAAAATGAGTATGTACTTGCTTTTAAGGATATAAATCCAGTTGCACCTGTACATGTTCTTGTAATACCTAAGGTACATATACAAGATTTAAATATGGTAGATAATGAAAATCAAAAGTATGTATGTGAATGTATTAAGGCTATTAAAGAGGTAGCAAAAATTACAGGCATATATGAAAATGGTTATAGGGTCATTTCTAATGTAGGTGAAGATGGTGGGCAGGTAATTCCACATTTACATTTCCATGTTATAGGTGGAAAGACTTTAGGAGATAAAATAATAGTATAACGTGTATAAAAAGTGCTATAGTATATTTGCTGTAGCATTTTTTTTTAATATAAATTATAAATTTTGAAATATTTGTGAAAATACGTGACTTTTTAAATTATTTGGGGTATAATATTCGTAAATAAAAGATAATTATATGTGTTGTCTTTTTTAGGAGGTAATTAATATGAGTGAAAAAATAAAAAAAGAAGTTGTTAAAAAAGAGGATGTAATTGAAGATGCAGATTCAAATGTAGAAATTGATACTAATTTAAATATATCTGAAGATGTTATAGGTATAATTGCTGGTCTTGCTGCATCTGAGGTTGAAGGAATAGCTGGTATGACTTTAGGATTTGTTGATGGAATAAATCAAATTCTTGGAGGAAACAAAAAATATTCTAAAGGGGTTAAAATAGAACTTGAAGGTAAAAAAGTTACAATTGATTTATATGTAAATGTTAAATATGGAGTAAGAATTCCAGATATTGCTTGGGCTGCCCAAAACGCTGTAAAATCAGCTGTAGAAAACATGACAGGACTTGACGTTGTTGCTGTAAATATTAATGTTCAAGGAATAACATTTGATAAAAAAGAAGATACTAAATCAGATACTGAAGAATAGTTTTTCATAGTCCAAATCTTTTTGGACTATGAAAAAGTATAGGGGGAGAGTAAAAATGAAATATATAGAGAAGTTTATACTTGTAGTTTTTTCTATAGTTATAATTGTTGAATCAATAGCATTAATACTTTACTCAACAGAGATGTTAAATATAGAGCCTATGTTAGGAAAATTTGTTGCATTTTTTGTTGCAAATAAAACTACTGCAATTATTATTGGTGCTGTTTTTGCATTACTTGGACTTATAGGTATGTTTGCAAAATCAGGTGATATAGAGAACATGAAAACTGGACTAGCTATTAAGACTGAAAAAGGAACAACATATATAACTAAAGATACGTTTGATAGTATAATTATGGCAATAGCTAGAAATTATCCAGAACTTAGAAATATAAAAGTTGAAACAGTGGTATCCGAAGAAGGGATTGTTGCAAATGTTTATGCTATGATACTTCCAGATACAGTTGTACCAGCATTAACTGCAAAATTACAAGAAAATATAAAATCTAGTGTATTAAAACAAACAACAGTAGAAATAAAAGAAGCAAATATTAAAATAAAAGGGGTATATTTAGAACCTCAAAAGAAGTAGGATGTGATGTTTATGAAGGATTTAATAGACTATATTGTAAAAAATAAATATGTAATAATTTGTATTGCAGTCGTTGTGGTGCTATATGCACTTGGAATAGTTGATTTTTTAATTAAATTTTTTGTATTAGTAGCACTTATTATAGCTGCAATTTGGCTTGGAAAAAAACTTCAAGATAATGAAGGTCATTTAAAAGATTTCTTTAATTTTAGTAAATTTAGAAATTTTAAAGATAATGTATATTATTATCAAGAAAATAAGAAAAACAAGGAATAGGGAGAATTATGAGTAGAAAAGCTGCTAGAGATAATGCATTTAAATGCATATATGAATATGAGTTTAACAAAGATAAAGACATAGATAAAATTATAGAAGAAATTTGTATAGAAAATGAATGTGTGGATATAGAAAGAGAATATATTGAACAAGTAACTAGAGGTGTTGTAGAAAATATTTCTGAAATTGACGAAATAATATTAAAAAATTTAAAAAAGTGGAGTTTTTCTAGAATTGCTAAAATTGATCTTGCAATTTTACGTTTAGCTATCTATGAAATGAATTATATGGATAATATTCCACTTAAAGTATCAGCAAATGAAGCTGTTGAACTTGCAAAAACATATGGAAATGCAGATTCAAAATCTTTTGTTAATGGATTGCTTGCTAAAGTAATTGAAGATAAAAAATAGGAGAATGAAAGCTTATGGAAGAAAAAGTATTTAATGTAAGTCAAGTTAACAAGTATGTTAAAATGTTAATTGACTCAGATGCTTTTTTAAATAACATAAATATAACTGGTGAAATAACAAATTTTAAGGCCCATTATACTGGGCACTTTTATTTTACCCTAAAAGATGAAAATTCATCAATAAAATGTGTTATGTTTAAATCAGCTGCACAACTTATAAACTTTAAACCAGAAGATGGTATGAAAGTTGTAATTTCAGGACAAATAAATGTTTTTGAAAGAGATGGCGTGTATCAAATATATTGTAGGACAATGAAACAGGCAGGTCTTGGAGAGTTATACATAGCTTATGAAAAATTGAAGAAAAAACTTCAAGATGAGGGACTATTTGATGAAATTTATAAAAAGAAAATACCTTTTTTACCAGATAGAGTTGGCGTTATAACATCTAAAACAGGTGCTGTTATAAAAGATATAATAAATGTAAGTACTAGAAGATATAATGATGTAAATTTACTTATTTATCCTGCTGCTGTCCAAGGAGTAAATGTTGCAAAAACAGTAATTAGTGGAATTAAAACATTTAACAAATTAAACAACGTTGATGTGATTATAATTGCAAGAGGTGGAGGATCTTTTGAAGATTTATTTGGATTTAATGATGAAAATCTAGCAAGAGAAATTTTTAATTCAAAAATACCAATTGTTTCTGCTGTAGGACATGAAACAGATTTTACAATTTGTGATTTTGTTTCTGATTTAAGAGCACCAACTCCATCAGCAGCTGCTGAATTAGTTTATCCAAAAAAGTCAGATATTTTAACAAAGATTTCTACAGATAGAAATAGAAATATTCTTGCAATGAACGGATATATAAATAGGAAAAAAGAATATTTAAAAAGAATTAAAGCTTCGAAGCTCGAAAAAATACCTTATGATATTATTAATAAATATAGAATGCAAATTGATAAAGATATTATGATTAGCAAAAATGCTATTGATATGAAAATAGAAAAATATAGGAGTATTTGTATAAAAAATATTGCAAAACTTGATGCATTAAGTCCACTAAAAACATTAACAAGAGGATATAGTGTTGTTGAAAATGTTGATGGTAAAATTGTAAAAAAAGTATCTGATGTAAATAAAAATGATGATTTATGTGTTATTTTACAAGATGGAAAAATACAAGTTAAGGTTAAATAATGGAGGTGTTTTATGAGTAATAAAAAAACATTTGAAGATAATTTAAAAGAATTGGAAGAAGTAGCAACAAAACTTGAAACAGGAAATTTAGGCTTAGATGAAGCAATAGAAGAATTTGAAAAAGGAATGAAATTGTCAAAAGAATGTACAAAAAAATTAGATGAGGCAGAAAAAAGAATAAATATATTAGTAGAAAATGAAAATGGAGACGTTATAGAAGAAAAATTTGAAGTACAATAATTAAATGAATATAACATATAAATATTGATAATAATATTTGTGGTGATTATATTGAATAAAAAGAAAAATCAAGATTGTACTAATCTATCAAATGATTTAACACTTGAAAGAAAAGATAAAAAAATATTAAGGAACTCTGGCTATGATTTTGTTCCTAGATTTGATCATTGGACTAATACGGATGAGCAAAAATTAAAGGTAAAAGAGATAGAAGAAAAGACAAAAAATAATTAAAGCAGTGGGATTTTCACTGCTTTAATTATTTAAGATATGGTTACTATGTATATATACCTATTAGATTCGGTATCAATAAATTCAAACCGAATGCCAAATGCATTATAACGATAATTTTTTATTTCTTTTATGTGTATATGTTTTTTTAAGTCTTTTTTTGTTAAAAATGCAAAAAATGGAATTATAATATTCTGGCCATAGATTGCGTATTTGAAATAATATGTGTTATTATCAAGATTACTGATAATATCTGTAAGCGATAAGTTTAAAGTTTCTTCTATATTTCCATCATTTTTTAATTTTATATATTTTGTAGTATTTTTTTTGTATAAACCATTTGAGTAATTGTTTATGCTATCGAGGTAGTGAACAATGTCATTTGAATTTAAATTAAGCTTTTGCATATAAATCCTCCTAAGTATTAAATTAGAAAATTAGTTATATAATGAATAAAAAAAATTATAACATTTGAGTCGAAAAAAGTCAATATAACTTAGCTAAATTACGTAGCATTATGTAATCTATCACTTGCAATTTCTAATTTAAAATCAATAAATTTGTGATAATTATCTACGAAAAAAATTGGGCTTCTTTTGTTAATTAGATCAAAGCATCTAATTAAATCAAATGTCGGGGTTAGTGAATATTTATCTATTAAATATTTGGATAAATCTTTTAATGAATTTAACTCAGCGGAAGTTATTTTATTTTCATAATCATAGCAAAGGCATATACTTATGCTATGCATATCATAATCGACAATCCCTGTATGTATAGTCATTTCATTTTCTGGAACTAGATTAATTATTTTTCCATCAAAATCAATGAGATAATGATATGAACAAAAAATATCATCTTGTTTTTTTAATCCATTGATGTAGTTCCTATTAGATATTGCTGTAGCTCCTTTTATTGGAGCATGATGAAGTACAATTTTAAAGATCTTTTTAATCTTCTCTTTTGGTCTAGTCATTTCACTTATATCAATCAATCTTTTAGAAATTTCTAACATTCTATCACCTAGTATATATTATGTTTGTCCATATTTTTTGGTTAATATATTTTTCTTGACTTATACATAGTTGTTTTGGTATAATAGTAAAGTAAAAAGGAAGTGTTTAATTTGAAAATAGGAATAGTAGGATTACCAAATGTAGGAAAGAGTACACTTTTTAACGCTATAACTAAGGCAGGAGCAGAATGTGCTAATTATCCTTTCTGTACAATTGAACCTAATGTTGGTATGGTAACAGTACCAGACCAAAGAGTGGATTTTTTATCTAAAATGTATGATTCAAGCAAGACAACTTATGCTACAATAGAATTTGTAGATATCGCAGGATTAGTTAAAGGTGCATCGAAAGGTGAGGGACTTGGAAATAAATTCTTATCACACATTAGAGAAACTGATGCTATAGCTGAAGTTGTAAGGTGCTTTGAGGACGATAAAATTGTTCATGTAAATGGAAATGTAGATCCAATTTCAGATATAGAAACAATTAATTTAGAACTTATTTTTGCAGATATAGAATCTGTAAATAAAAAAATTGATAGAGTTTCTAAATTATTAAAAAGCGGTGATAAAAAAGCAAAAATTGATAATGAATTTCTACACAGAGTAAAAGAGCATTTAGAAAATGGAAAACCTGTTAGAACTATGGAAATGACAGAGGATGAAAGAGAAGTTTTAAAAGATATATATTTACTTACTATAAAACCTGTAATATATGTTGCTAATGTATCTGAAAGTCAAATTTCTACAATGGAAGAAGATAAGTATGTTCAAAAAGTAAAAGAATATGCCAAAGATGAAAATGTTAAGGTTGTAACTCTATGTGCAAAACTTGAGGAAGATTTATCTACTTTAGATGAAGAAGATAGAATTGAACTTATGAAAGATTATGATATTGATGAGTCAGGATTGGATAAACTTATCAAAGCAAGTTATAGTCTACTTGGATTAATATCTTTCTTAACTTGTGGAAAGGATGAAACAAGAGCTTGGACTATAAAAAATGGAACTAAAGCACCGGGAGCCGCAGGAAAAATTCATACAGATTTTGAAAGAGGATTTATAAAAGCAGAGGTAGTATCCTTTGATGATTTAAAAGAATATGGTTCAATGAATGCTTTAAAAGAAAAAGGACTAGTTAGACTTGAAGGAAAAGAGTATATTGTAAAAGATGGTGACGTTATAGTATTTAGATTTAATGTTTAATGTTTAATGTTTAATTAGAAACAAGGTATAAAACTATGATATATTTAATAGTTTTACACCTTGTTATTTTCTTGGTGCCGAAAGTGGGACTTGAACCCACACGGTATTGCTACCACCAGATTTTGAGTCTGGCGCGTCTGCCAATTCCACCATTTCGGCATTTGTTATACGTCAATTAGTATATCATAAAAAATAATACTTTGCAACGATTTTTAAAAAAAAGCCCTCAAAAAAGAGGACTAGCTAATTTTAATCTTAACATTATTAGATTTTTTTAAGAGTGTAAATTTATTTAGTAGGAAGTTTTTATTTGATTTTTTCTTTTCAATTAGTAACTTTCTTTTTTCTAAAAAGTTATTAATTTCTTTACGCATGTTATTAAAGGAGTATTCATTTGAAATCTCATTTATAAATGTTTCATCAAGTTCAATTGCGTATTCTAAATTTGCCATTGACTTTTCATATTCTTCTTTTTCTGCAAATATTGTTGCAAGTCTAAAATATGCCTTAGCTCCATATATGGTTGAATTTGTAATTTTTTTATATGCCTCAATTGCTTCATCATATCTATTTAGTGCAAGGCATAATTTACCTATATTGTGGTATGCCATAAACAAATTTTGCTTTAGTTCAACACATTTTTTAAAATCGTCGATAGCATTTTCATATTCTCCCATTTCAGCTTCCAACATACCAATATTGTAGTATAGTTCATATGATTTACTAAATTTAGTTAAAATTTTTCTATATACACGTATAGCGTTTTTAAATTTGCCTTGGCTCGTTAAAGAAATTCCAAGTGCTTCAGCGGCTTCATAAAAATCTGGATTTATTTTTAAGGCTTTGCTAAACATTGCACAAGCTACTTCTTTTTTATTTGTTTCATCAAGAATTAATCCTAACTCATAACATGATAAATAGTCATTTGGATTAAGTTCTATGGCAAATGCAAATGAATCTCTTGCATTTATATAATCATTTTTATTCTTGTAACACTCACCTAATATATACATGTATTCATTTGTTCTTCCATACATTGTTACAAGTTTTGTTATATATTTTATTACTTTATCATATTCTTTAGTTTTAAATAAATATTTCATGATGTAATATGTAATTTGTTTTTTTAGTATAATGTTATTATATTGTAATATAACAAGAAAAAGAGGGATAATAATAGTAAAAAAATATATAAATAAACTAATATATGGGCTTATATTTATATTATATATACTTAAATATGTATATATTGCATTTATAAATGACATAAAAGATATAAAAAATAGATTAGCGGGATAATATCTTTTTATATATTTTATGCTTAACATTATCATTAAAATAATAGAAATTAACAAAATTCCAAACTTTTCAACAATCATTTATATGATCCTCCTAATATTTGCATTATATATCATATTTTTATATCATTCAATAATATGTATAGATATTTGACATGTTTAGACAAAAATAGAATTAAAAAATTGACTAATGGTTAAATTTAGAGTATAATATAGAAGTTATTTTAATAAAGGTGTGAGAAAAAATGATAAAAAAATTTAAAGGATTAGAAAAAGTAAAAAAAATACATATGATAGGAATTGGTGGAGTAAGTATGAGTGGAATTGCTATCATATTACAAAAAGCTGGATATGAAGTAACAGGTTCTGATAAAAATGAAGGCGATATGATAGATATATTAACAAAAAATGGAATTCCTGTATTTATTGGTTCAAATGCTGAATGGGTAAAAGATGCAGATATCGTTGTGTATACTTCAGCTATAAATCAACATGATCCAGAATTTGTAAGGGCTAAAGCTTTGAATAAACCTTTATATGAAAGAGCAAAATTTTTAGGAATACTTTTAAATAGTTACAAAACTCCTATTTGTATATGTGGTACACACGGAAAAACAACGACTACTTCAATGGTTTCTTCAATTTTTATTGATGCTGGACTTGATCCAAATGTTCAGGTTGGTGGAAAATTTAAAAAGCTTGGAAATTTAAATTATAGAATAGGAGATTCTAATTACTTTATACTTGAATCTTGTGAATATGTAGATAGTTTCCTTAATTTTCCACATCAAACTGCTACTGTTTTAAATATAGATGAGGATCATCTTGATTATTTCTCTGGAATAGAGGAAATAAAAGAATCATTTAAAAAATTTATATTAATGCTTCCTAAAGATGGAATACTTGTTATTAATAAAGATGATATGAATTGTATGGATGTGGTTAATGAATTAAGTGAAGAATTATCTAAAAAACAGGTAAGAATATACACTTTTTCTATTGGAGATCCAACAGCTACAATATACGCAAAAAATATATCTTGTAATATTAAGGGATTTTATTCATTTGAAGTATTTAACGAAAAGACAGATGATTCATATAAATTCTATTTAACAGTACCAGGAATTCATAATGTATATGATGCTTTAGCTTCAATTACTACTTCATATGCGCATGGAATATCATTTAAAAAGATGCAAAAAAGTTTAAATGAATTTTCAGGTGCAAAAAGAAGGTTTGAATTCAAAAAAGAAATTGGTAAAAATATTCTTGTATATGATGACTATGCTCATCATCCAACAGAAATAAAATCTACACTTGCAGCAGCAAAACAAAAAGAACATAAAAGAATTATTGCAATATTTCAACCGCATACATTTTCAAGAACTAAGGAATTATTAAATGATTTTGCTACAGCATTTTCAGATGCTGATATTGCAATAATTGCAGATATATATGCTGCTAGGGAAAAAGATGATGGTACTATTTCATCTAAGGATTTAGTTGAAAAATTGGTTAATAACAAAGTTAACGCAATATATTTACCAACATTTGATGAAATAAGAAAGTATTTAAAAGAAAATATGAAACCAGGAGATATTATACTTACAATTGGTGCAGGTAATATTACACATTTAAGTGATAAATTATAATAAAAGTGACTTCGTCACTTCACCACTAACTACTTTTTTGTAGTTAGTGGTATTTTTAAAAATGTTGTATTTAAGTTTCAACCTATCTCTAAGCCACTCTTTTCTTTAACGGTCGTTGTTCTCGACCATTATCCATTGTAATTTTTGACAAGAAATATATGATATGTTAATTTATATATTTTTTAAAAAGCATACTCCGTATGTTCTATTACCATGCTATAAAAATTTTGGCATGGTAATTTCAATATAACTTTCCTATTAATTTGTCAAAAAAAATAAAAAAACTTCTTTATAAACTATTGACATTCTTTAATATTTCTATTATAATATATTTGTTCCATAGAAGTGGGCCTTTAGCTCAGTTGGTCAGAGCACCCGGCTCATAACCGGATGGTCCGGGGTTCGAATCCCTGAAGGCCCACCACTTTTTATATATCATATTTGGGTAGGTGCCCGAGTGGTTAAAGGGGGCAGACTGTAAATCTGTTGGCTTCCGCCTACGATGGTTCGAATCCATCCCTGCCCACCATATAAAAACTATGAAACCTAGGCAAGCTGTAAACGGCTTGTCTTTTTTTTAAATTAGAAAAAATGAAAATAAGTGTTGTAAAAAAATGTAGAAATATGATATACTGTTTGTGTTGAAAATGGGAGGTAAATATATGAAAAAGTTTTTAATTGTAATTATTATTGTTATTGCAGTAGCATTAGTTGGTGTAGGAGGATATTTTGGATATTTGCAATTAGTAAAAAACAGTGCTTTACAAAGTATTGATGAGAGATTTACTAATATTAAAGAGGGAAATATTAGTGAACTTGAGAAATATACATCAATAGATGAAAGTACATCAAGTTCAGATAAGGAAGAAGAAGAGTGGTTAATGAAATTAATGCTAAAGAATTTAAATTACGAAGTTGTATCTGCAAAACCTAAGTTTAATGAATGTGAGGTTGAACTTAAAGTTACAAACAAGAATGTTGGAAGTGCTTTTGAAAAAATGTTTTCAAAACTTTTAACTTTATCATTCTCTACAGATTTAGAAGATATGTCTGAATCGCAATTGAATGACAAACTAAATGAAGAATTTGAAAAAATATATAATTCTGATGATGTAAAAACTGAAACAAACAATATTACGGTTACTTTAAAGAGGGAAGATGGAACTTGGAATTTATCAGGGGATAAAGATGAAATAACAAATGCTATTCTACCAGGATATTCTGACATTTCAAGTGAACTAAACAACATAAGTGAATAAATTTATATTAAAATCCATGGTAATTAAATATTTGTGTTTAATTACCATGGAATCTTTTAACTAATTTAAATATATATGTATTTTTTTAAAATTGTATAAAAATATTGATTATTAATGTATAAAATGTTATTATATATACATACTAATTATGCGGAATTAGTTTAGTGGTAGAATAGAAGGCTTCCGATCTTTTGGCGTGGGTTCGATTCCCACATTCCGCTCCATTTGAAAGCAACTTACGGACTTAATTGTTCGTAAATTTTTATTTTATATAAATAATACAAAACAAGAGGGAAAAATATCAAAGCAATTTTTTCCTCTTGTTATATTTGGAATGAAATTTATGTCTATGCATTACTGAATTTATGCTTTCATATAAATTCTAATATTAGAATTCCAATACCATTAATCAAAGAAAGTTTTTATAAATTTTTCAAAGAATAAGATGTCATTCATTTCTTCAGGATGCCATTGAACAGCAATAATATTTCCCTTTTCAATTGCCTCAATTGTTCCATCATCAGATTTTGCAGAAATTATAAATTGATTAGCAACATCTTTTATAGACTGTTTGTGATATGAATTAACATTAGCATTTTCTTTGTATACTGAATTTAAAAAACTACCATCTTTAATATGTATTTTATGTAATTTATTTTTTAAATCGTGATTTTCAATTTTTTGATTTAAACTACCACCAAAATATACATTTATTGACTGAAGACCTCCGCAAATTCCTAAGATTGGCTTGTTGGCATTAGAAAATAATTTAATTGCTTCTTTATCTAATTTGAATTCGTCTATATCATAATTTTTATTTGGAACAGGATTTTCATTATAATAATGTGGTGGAATATCAATACAGCTTCCTGTTATAATAAGTCCATCGCATATATTACAAACTTTTTCTAAGTTTGTAGTAGAAATAATAGGGAACAATAATATACCTAATTCATCAAATATTTTTTTATAATACTCTGTTAAATAATATCTATTATTAAATGGCGCTCTCTCTTTTATATCTTCGATTCTTTCAATTATTGCTAATATCATTTTTCCCTCCATAATACAATTAATTTTGTAATAAATATCATATCAACTATAAGCTCTAGCTAAGTTAACAAATTTATCGTAATATATTTTATTTTAAAATTACACAACTACATTTTATCAGATTTTTTATTTTTTTACAATAAAAAATAAAAAATCTGATAAATAATAAATCAGTTACTATTCAGACTAGGTAGAATTTCCAAATTATAAGAAGTGCGTCAACGTGGTGTTACAAGTCGCTTTGAAATAATTATTATAAGTTTTAAAAACTACAAACTTATGCTTATTATGTATATTATAATATAAATAAAATCTAATTTTGTGTTTTTAACTAGTCATAGTCTGAATAGTAACATAAATCAAATTATATTAGAAACTTAATTACTACATTTAAAGAGAGTGCCATAAATTTATTTTATGACACTCTTAAATAAATACTAATTAGCATTTTTAGCAAAAGCGATAAGCTCTTTTAGTAATTTTGAAGTTAGCTCATCATGACGAAAATTATGATCTTCAAAAACAATTAATTTAGAAGAACTGCGCTTATCATACCATAATTCAATTGTATTATCGTTATATATTTGTATATGATTTATTTGATTAAAATTTTTAATTATAAAATCATATGCATCATGGTATAATGATTTAACATTACTGTTATAATATTCATGATTTGAATGTATTTTAACGGATTTTGTTAGAAGAAAGTTAAACACCTTTTTTCTACTTAACTGTTTTGTCATTGTACCATAACAAAAAAATACAATCTTTTTAGTTTTAGTCTTAGCAAATAATTTATTTTCCATTTTTTCTCCTCCAATTATGGTTTACATTAATTCATTAGATATAATGAATTAAGAGATTTTATAAGCTTTACATAAAGTATTATAACATAGATAATAAAAAAAGTCTATAAATATTTAATAATTTATGTATACACTTTTTTGTAACAAATTTAGTATATTACTATCATATAATAAATAAAAATACTCCACTTTGGGTTTAAGTGAAGTATTTTTATTTTTATAAATGTAAAGCTTTTTTAGGACAATTTCTAACACAATTATTGCATAAAATACATTCAGTTGCATTTTTTCTTTTTCTTGAATTATCTAACATATCCACATTCATAGGACAAGATTTAATACATTTTTTACAATTAATACATTTATCTTTATCACGTTTTACTCTGATTAATGCAAAATAACTTGCTGGCTTTAAAAATATTGTAATAGGACAAATATATTTACAAAAGGCCCTGTTATCTTTAAATATAAATGCAAGTGATATACCTGTAATATAATATATAACATTTCCTATTATAAAAGCCCAAAACATAATGTTACTTAGATTATCAAATTTAAATATAAAAAGAATTGCCACAAAAACGAATGAAAGCAAAAATGTTATATATCTAATAAATCCAAGTTTTTTCCTTTTTTCTTTTGGAACTTTATATGGTAGAAGATCTAGTATCATTCCAGTCCAACATGCATAACCACACCAACCTCTTCCAAAAATAATTGGTCCGATTATTTTTGCCACAAGGTAATGAATAACTGCTGCTTCAAATACACCTAAAAACAAATAATACCAAAAACCTTCTATTTGCATATTTTCGTTTGATATTATACCAAGGTAAATAAGCATATAAAGTCCAACTGCAAATTGTACAACATTTCTTGCATATTTTATATTGTTCATATAAAGATAACTTCCAACAGTAATACATGTACCTATATATGAAAAATTTAAGAGGTAAAAAAGATTTTTAGTAGTTAAGTATAATATAACTGCAACAAGTTCAAAAAATGCCCAAATAATAATAGCTTTATAATTATTTTTAATCCATTTAATCATAGCCACCATCCAAAAAATTAAATTTATTTTATTGTATCATATACTTTTAAATTAATCTATATTTAATTAAGGTTTTGTTTGAAAAAGTGATAATATTAGAATTATTTGTTGAAAAAAAATATATTAATGATATAATATATCAAATTATATAAAAAAGTGAAGGGAAGAATATGAAAGAAATTATAATAGAAGTTACATGTTTTAACTTAAAATACACATTAGAATGTGGTCAGTGTTTTAGATGGAATAAAATAGATGAAGAGTATTATATTGGTGTTATAAAAGATAGGGTGATAAAAATAAAACAAAAAGGTAATAAATTATATGTTTCTAGTGACAATATGAACAATTTAGAAAATGTAATTTATGAGTATTTTGATTTTAATACTAATTACATTAATATAGAAAAGAGAATATCTAAAATAGATGAGAATGTAAATAATGCTGTAAAAAATACAAGTGGTATACATATATTAAATCAAGATTTTTTTGAAACTTTAATTTCATACATAATATCAGCTAATAACAATATTCCAAGAATTTCAAAATCAGTTAATTTGATATCTCAAAAATATGGTAAGAAAATTATATTTGAAAATGAGGAATATTATTTATTTCCAACTCCAAATGAATTGAAGGATGTATCTGAAGAAGATTTTAAAAAGTGTGGAGTTGGATTTAGAGCAAGGTATTTAAAGTATGCAGTAGAAGGAATTTTGAGTAAAAAGATAAATATTGAAAAATTAAGAGGGCTTCCAACAAATAAGTTAAAAATGGAATTATTAAAAATAATGGGTGTGGGGCCTAAAGTTGCAGATTGTATACTTCTTTTTTCATGCAAAAGAAGAGAAGTGTTTCCAATTGATGTATGGGTGGAAAGAGTTATGACCAATCTTTATTTTAAAGATTATGGAAGAGCAATGAAGAAAAAAGAAATACTAGAATATGCAGAAAAATATTTTGGAAATGATGCAGGAATTGTACAGCAACATTTATTTTATAATGTAAGAGAAGGACTAATTTAAATATTTTATAACATATGAAAAATCAATTTTAAGAACATATTGAGTACGCTTTAAAAAAAATATTATTATTTAGACTAGGAGAATAATAATTAACAAGTAATGAAGCAGTTACTATATTGTAACTGCTTCATTATTCAAATAGTTCTGGATATTTCCCATTTTGGAGGATATATATATTCAATTTTATCTTTTTTAGGTACATAATGTTTTTTAATTTTGGTTCTATTTGATTTTAAGTCTGGCAAAGCTTGTCTACAATATTTATCTAATTCACAGAATATATTTTGACAGTCTATAAGTTGTAGAGGTCTGTTACCAATTCTTTTAAAGTTTAAATTAAGCCTTTTGAATTCTTCATCTTGGTGCATGTACATATATTTAATAATATCTTCATTGGTCATAGTACCTTTATCTATAAAGCATTTTTTTATTCCGCGAAGTGAACCTGGACCTGCAACTGTAAATTCATTTTCTTTCCAATTTACAAATGCACTATAATTAATATCAGTTACTAGTTGATAAGCCATAAAATTTCCAATTAGTGGATATCCTTTAATAATATTAAACGCATCTTGCATGGTATTACATTTAATAATTTTATCTTGCATTTTATCAATATTGAACATCTTCTCTAGAAGGGCTAAATGATTGTCATGTTTTCTATCATAGCCAAATGCTTTATTAGCGCAACTTATATATGCATCATTATATATTTTTATACCATTAGATATAGCATTTTCAAGTACAATAGAGTATTTCTTAGTATTAAAGTTTTTTAATAAAATATCCCCAAAGTTTTTTGATAATAACTCCCAGGTTGATTCCTTGTTAAACAGTTTGAATAATATTATTCTAAATAGCATATCTTCGTAATTATAGTTGTTACCGTTATATATAACATTTTTTAATAGGTATTGGCTAACCCTATCATTAACCCTATAACTATTGCAGAATTTATATTCTTGTAAAATTTTATCGTGTGTCCATGGAGCTGGATCTCCATTTATTTTCTTCCAAAATATATTTTGTCTCTCACAGGCAAAATACCAATATAAATCAAATACTTCTTGTCTTTTTTTCATTTCTTTACCTCATTTACTTTTTCTTTAATTAATATATATTATCTGATAGTTTACTGTTGATATTAATAAATTAGTTTTTGTAATATATATAGACGTTCATAATGATATAAAATATGTTGAAAATAAATTTATAAGTTTAATTGCTTTTGTTCGTAGTTCAATAAAAATTATTATACAATAAGTAAAAGATATTTTCTATATTCCCGTGGAATTTTATTTAAAATATATATATAATGGCTTTGGATATTAAATAGTTTTTAAAAATTCAAGCAAATTCACTTATTATGGTTGACTTATTTGCGTTTTTATGTTAAAATAATTTAGCATATATGATTTAAAGAGACATGGAGGTGTTTTTTTTATGAGAGAAAATGTAACTTTAGCATGCACTGAATGTAAACAAAGAAACTATGAAACTGAGAAAAATAAGAGAAATAATCCAGATAGAATAGAAAAAAGTAAATTTTGTAAATTTTGTGGTAAACATACTACTCACAAAGAAACAAAATAATTAAAGGAGAGAAAAAAATGGCTAAAGGATTTTTTAAAGGTGTAAAATCAGAATTAAAAAAAGTTGTATGGCCAACAAAAAAACAACTAATACATAATACAATTATGGTTGTAATATTAGTAGTTGCGTTATCTGTTATTGTTTTAGGATTTGATATGATTTTAGAGTTTGCAGATGCAAAGCTATGGGATATAATTGGCAGAAAAATTGGGTAGTTATTAAATTAAAAAATTTAAGGAGCTGGTAGGTTTGGAAAATGAAAACAATACTGATTTAGCACATTGGTACGTAGTATACACATATTCTGGCTATGAAAATAAAGTGAAAGTAACTTTAGAAAAATTAGTAGAAAATAGAGGCATGCAAGATAAAATCCAAGAAATTATTATACCCATGGAAGAAGAGATAGAAATAAAAGATGGAAAACAAAAAACATCTATAAAGAAAGTGTTTCCAGGGTATGTCTTGATCAAAATGATAATGACTGATGAAACTTGGTATATTGTAAAAAATATTAAAGGTGTGTTTAATTTCGTTGGTGTTGGTGAAAAGCCATTGCCACTTACTGAAAAAGAAATGCAAACTTTAGGAATAGAGGATATAATGAATCTTGATTTTGAAGTTGGTGACACGGTAAGAATTATAACAGAACCATTTTACAATTACACTGCAACAATTGAAGAAATCTTTAAAGATAAAAAAAGAGTTAAAGTTAAAGTTTCTATGTTTGGTAGAGAAACAACAGTTGATCTTGAATTTGATCAAATACAAAAAATATAAGTAGTTTTAAGTATATATAATATATTTAATATAATCCTATTTTAAGGAGGTGAAAATGATGGCAGATAAAAAAGTAACACACGTAGTAAAATTACAAATTCAAGCTGGTAAAGCTAATCCAGCACCACCAGTAGGACCTGCACTTGGACCAACTGGTATAAACATAATGCAATTTTGTAAAGACTTTAATGAAAAAACTGCAAAAGATGCTGGAACAATATTCCCAGTTATTCTTACAGTTTATGCTGATAAAACTTTTGAATATGTATTAAAGACTCCACCTGCTGCAGAACTTTTAAAGAAAGCTGCTAAGGTTCAAAAAGGATCTGGAAAACCACATAAAGATAAAGTTGCAAAAGTAACAACTGCACAATGTGAAGAAATTGCAAAAACAAAAATGCAAGATCTTAACGCATCATCTCTAGAAACTGCTGTATCTATGATAAAAGGTACTGCAAGATCAATGGGGATCGAAGTTATAGATTAATTATGGGAGAACTATTAGTTCGTTAAAACCAAAGGAGGGAAAAACATGAGCAAAAGAATGGTTGAAGCAAATAAACTTGTTGAACCAGGTAAAATGTATGATGTTGCTGAAGCTATAGACCTAGCATTAAAAATGCCTAAAGCTAAATTTGATGAAACTTTAGAAATGCATATTAGACTAGGTGTTGATGGCAAACAAGCAGATCAACAAGTAAGAGGAGTAGTTGTACTTCCAAATGGTACTGGTAAAACAAAAAAAGTTTTAGTTTTAGCAAAAGGAGATAAAGCTAAAGAAGCAGAAGCTGCTGGTGCAGATTTTGTTGGTGATGATGACATGATTCAAAAAATTCAATCTGAAAATTGGTTTGGATTTGATGTAGTTGTTGCTACACCTGATATGATGGCATCTTTAGGTAAAATAGCTAGAATCCTTGGACCAAAAGGTCTTATGCCAAATCCAAAAGCTGGAACTGTTACAATGGATGTTACAAAAGCTGTAACAGAAATTAAAGCTGGTAAAATTGAATACAGATTAGACAAAAATAATATTGTACATTGTCCAATCGGTAAAGTATCTTTTGGAGCAGATAAACTAAAAGAAAACTATATGACATTATTAGATGCAATTGTAAAAGCAAAACCTGCAGCTGCAAAAGGAACTTATTTAAAATCAATTGCAATATCTACAACTATGGGTGCTGGTATAAGAATAAATCCAACATCTAAATAATTAAATATATTAAACCCTAGACAGTAGGTGGCAAGTCCACAATTCCTACCGAGGTTATATAAAAAGAATAGAACGGAAATGTTTCTTATCTTAGATTATAACCTTTGGTTGTCTAGATAAGAAATTTTTATTTTAAGGAGGTGTCATAAAAGTGCCAAGTGAAAAAATATTAAACGCTAAAAAAGAGCAAGTAAAAAATCTTGCTGAAAAATTTAAGAAAGCAAAAATGATCGTACTTTCTGATTACAGAGGTATAAACGTTGCTGATGATGCAAAATTAAGATCTGAAATTAGAGAAAATAACTGTGAATACATGGTTGTTAAAAATTCTATAATATCTCATGCAGCTAAAGAAGCTGGTATAGAAGGACTAGATACAGTTCTTGAAGGACCAACATCTGTAGCTATAGGATATGATGATTATATTGCACCAGCTAAAGTAGTAAATAACTATGCTAAAGATAGTGATTTTTACAAAATTAAAGCAGGTGTAATGGATCAAAAGATGATTGATGTTGCTGAAGTTAAAAAACTTGCAACTCTACCATCAAAAGAAACTCTATATGCTATGCTTGCATCAGCATTACTTGGAAATATACGTAATCTTGCTGTTGTTCTTGATCAAACAAGACAAAAAAAGGAAGAAAATGCGTAATATAAAAAATAATTAATAATGATTTTTAAGGAGGAATTTAAAATGGAAAAAATCGAAAAATTAGTAGAAGAAATCGAAAAATTATCAGTAATTGAACTTTCTGATTTAGTAAAAGCTATTGAAGAAAAATTTGGAGTATCTGCAGCTGCTGCTGTTGTAGCTGCTGGAGCAGGTGCTGGAGCTGCTGCTGGAGCAGAAGAAAAAACAGAATTTAACGTAGTATTAAAAGATGCTGGAGCATCTAAAATTGCTGTTATCAAAGCAGTAAGAGAGGCTACTGGATTAGGACTAAAAGAAGCTAAAGATTTAGTTGATTCAGCTCCTAAAGCTATTAAAGAAGGAGTATCTAAAGAAGATGCTGAAAAATTAGTAGCTACTTTAACAGAAGCTGGTGCTACTGTAGTAATGGAATAATATATTATTTCATAAATTTAAAGAGAATCAATGTAATGTTGGTTCTCTTTATTTGACATTATACTAAAAATATAGTATTATATATTTTTAAAGTATTAAAAAGAAAGGAAGAAAACAATGTCTTTTGTATTAGGGTTTCTAGGAGTAATTTTGGGTATATTTGTATCGTTATTTTTAATAGTTCTTATAGTGCTAAAAAAAATACAAAAAGCAACTGGAATATCTGGTGTAAATCCAGTTACTGCACTTAAAAACTTTTCAAAAGAGACCGAAATTTCAAATAGTACAACGCCCAAAAGTGTAAATGCAATGACTACTCTAGTAGAGCCTCAAATATTAAGAGATTTTCCTGATTTTAATAAAGAAATATTATATTCAAAAATAGAGTCTGATTTAAAAACAATATTTAATAGTATTGAAAATTTAAATTATGAAAAATGTTTAGAATTAGAATTAATACAAAATTCACTTGAAAAAGAAATACAAGATTACAAGGAACAAGGGGTAGCTATAAAATACGATAATATAGTTTTTCATAGACATGGAATTAAATCATATTTAAAGGCTGATGGAATGGCTACAATTACTACTTCATCTTCTGTTGAATATAACTTTTACGATAGTAGGAGAAAAGATAATAGTAGTTATAAAACTCAGACTAGGTATACATGTAAGTATGTTTACATATATGATCTATCTAAACTTCCTAAGAACTCAGAAAATGAAACATTTATACTTAATTGTCCTAATTGTGGAGCACCTTTGGTTAATTTAGATAAAAGAGAGTGTGTATACTGTGGTTCACATTTAGAGGAAATAAATTTAAAAACATGGAAAATATCATCATATGTAGATGACTTTGCACTGAAAATATAAATATTGTATTTTTCCTAAATGTATTTACACATGTTACAAAAAATGATATAATAAATATATGTACGGGGGCGTTAGGTTTCGACGGACATGCAAGAAGTATAATAAGCGAGTAGTGGACTCCCGTTGGCCACTTTAATCATCGGGAAATAAATTTAAACGCTGATAGAAATGAATTAGCATTAGCTGCCTAAGTTGCGGCTATGTCTTGTACAGCTTTGCTAGAGGGCGGTATAAAGGCATCAAACTATCTAGCTTACAAATCTAATCTTTAGTCTAGGGTTAGAGGGTATTTTAAGACTACACTGCTTATCCTTTTTGTAAATACTTGGGATAGGTAGCAAGAATTAAGTATTTACTACACTCGTAGAAAGTTATATGAAAGGTGCTCGGACATGGGTTCAATTCCCATCGCCTCCACCAATGACGTATCTTTTCGAACTTTTTATAGGAAAGAGAGATACAAAAATTAATTTTTAATCTACTCATATTAGAGAAAATTAGGAAAGCATAGTTAAAAAAGTTTTTGGGACTTTGGTTGAACTATGAGAAGTTATATATACAACTCAAGGTGAATTTGATGTCAATATATTAAATTGGTCAAAAGCAATTACAGTGCCATATAAAGTAGCAAATTACTTAAATAAAAAATACATATTTATAATTAATAATAAAAAGATCGATGTTGCAGAATTTTTAACTTGAATATTATTTAAATTGAGGTTTGTTCACGTATTTAAAGAAAAAAGTGCCAAAATTTTTGTATGGAGAAATTAGTGAGTTAGGAAAATATTTTTTCTAATTCACTATTTTTTCTATATTTTAGTAAATTAATATGGTATAATAAAAGAGTGTTAAAAAATACATTTTAAGAAATGATTAAATAATATTAATTGTATTTGGGAGGATTAAATGTTAAAAAATGTAAAAGTCTTATATCATGCGTCAATTGTGTTGTATGATAATATATATATTGATCCATATAAAATTGAAAATGAGACGCATAATGCAAAGTATTTGTTTATAACACACTCACATTATGATCACTTTTCAATAGAGGATATCGAGAAAGTAAGAAATGAAGATACAATATTTTTTGTTACACCAGATTGTAAGGAAAAATTACTTGAAATTGGTGTAGATGAAAAAAGAATAGTTACTGTTGCACCAGATGAAATGTATAGATTTAATAAGATAGAAATGCAAGTTATACCTGCGTATAATGTTAATAAGGAGTATCATAAAAAAGAATACGGATGGGTTGGATATTTAATAAAAATAAATGGTGTTACGTATTATATAACAGGAGATACTGATGTAAATGAGGATATACAAAATATAAAATGTGATGTGCTATTTGTTCCAATTGGTGGAACTTATACTATGGATTATAAAGAGGCGGCAGACTATACTAATAGTATTAAACCTAAGTATGTAATACCTATTCATTATGGAACAATTGTTGGTAAAAAAGAAGATGGTATTGAATTTGCCAAATTACTTGATACAAAAATTGAATGTTTAATATTTAATAAATAAGAAGGAGAAAAAATGGCTACAAATACAGTATTTTTTTGTAAAGAATGTGGGTATGAATCTGCAAAGTGGATTGGAAAATGTCCAGGATGTAATAGTTGGAATAGTTTTGTAGAAGAAAAAATTAATAAACAAAGTAAATCAAAGGCATCTTCTAAAGGATTTTCAAACACTTTTAATAATAAATCAGAAGTTAAAAAATTAAATGATATTATAATAAATAAAAGTATAAGACTAGATACTGGTTATGCAGAATTAAATCGTGTTTTTGGTGGAGGAATAGTAGAAGGCTCACTTACATTGATTGGAGGAGAACCTGGAATTGGTAAATCTACTTTAATCATGCAGGTATGTAATAAATTAAGTAATCATGGAAAAGTACTTTATGTTTCAGGAGAAGAGTCAGAAACACAAGTTAAACTAAGAGCAGATAGGCTTAAGGTATCATCTGATAATATATTATTTTTAAGTGAAACAGACATATCACAAATAGAAAATAAAATAGAAGAAACAGAACCGAAATTTTGTATTATAGATTCTATACAAACTATGTATGATGAAGATATTTCGTCAGTACCTGGAAGTATTTCTCAGGTAAAAGAGGTAACAGCAAGAATGATGTATCTTGCAAAAAGAAAAAATATTACAGTTATTGTTATAGGTCATGTAACCAAAGATGGTGTCATAGCGGGACCTAGAATACTTGAACATATGGTAGATACAGTGTTATATATTGAGGGTGAAAGATTTTTTACACATAGAATAATTAGAAGTGTAAAAAATAGATTTGGTTCAACTAATGAAATTGGAATATTTGATATGCAAGATGTTGGAATGGTTGAAGTTACAAACATTTCAGAATTATTTTTATCTGATGAAAAAAATAATTTACCAGGAACGGCTATAGTTGCAACAGTTGAGGGAACATCTACTATACTTTTAGAAATACAGGCCTTAACTTCACATTCTTATTATAACAATCCAAGAAGAGTTGCAAATGGAATAGACTTAAATAGGCTAAACATGATTCTTGCTGTACTTGAAAAAAGATGTAATATTGGTCTTGGAACACAAGATATATATGTAAATGTAATTGGTGGTATTAGAGTTGATGAACCTGCGGTAGATTTAGCTGTGGCTATGGCAATTGTTTCTAATTACAAAAATAAAGTTATTAATCCTAAGAATGTATTTATAGGTGAACTTGGACTTACAGGAGAAATAAGAAGTATAAATAACTTTGAAAAAAGAGTAAAAGAAATAGAGAAAATGGGATATGAGAAAATATATGCAAGCAAAAGACAAGTTGAAAGACTTAAGGAAAGTATAAAAGATATAAATATAAAACTTATTGGAATAAATACAATTGATGAAGCAATAAGCTATGTTGTAAATGGGTGATGTTTATGAATGATAAAATGTTAGAAATACTTAAATTAGTTGCACCAGGAACTGAATTAAGGGAAGGATTAGAAAATATATTAAAAGCCAAAACAGGTGCTTTAATTGTAGTATCTGATAGCGAAGATATATTAAAAATAGCTGATGGGGGATTTAAAATAGATGAAGAATTTACATCAACTAATATTTATGAGCTTGCCAAAATGGATGGTGCAATAATATTAAGTAGTGATTTAAAAAGAATAATAAGGGCTAATGTTCAGTTAAATCCGGATTTTAGTATATCAACTCGAGAAACTGGTACAAGGCATAAAACAGCAGAACGTGTTGCAAAACAATCTGGTGAACTTGTTATTAGTATTTCTGAGAGAAGGGGTATAATTACTCTTTTTAAAGGAAATTTTAGATATGTAATAAATGATACACAATCAGTACTTATGCGTGCAAATCAAACTCTACAAGCTCTTGAAAAATATAAAACTGTTTTTGACAATATGCTTAGTATTTTAAGTGAACATGAATTTGACGATATAGTAACACTAGATACTGTAATAAATTGTATTTATAGAAGCGAAACTATCATGAGAATGGAGACAGATGTAAAAAGAAGTATAATTGAACTTGGTGATGAGGGAAGAATTGTTAATATGCAACTTGAGGAACTTATGGCTAATGTTGAGGATGAAGAAAAATTGATTATACAAGATTATAACATAAACAAGGAAATATCAACTCAAAGTGTTTTAGAGGAAATAAGGAAGATAGATAAGAAAAATTTGATAGTTTCAGAAAAAATAGTTAAATTACTTGGATATGAAGTTTCATCTGATATATTAGATACTAATGTTTCTCCAAAAGGATATAGAATACTTTCTAAAGTTCCTAAAATGCCTTCATCTATAATTGAGAAAACTGTTGAAGCATTTGGATCATTACAACATATTTGTTCTGCTTCTATTGATGAATTAGACGATGTAGAGGGTATAGGTGAGATAAGAGCAAGAATAATTAATCAGTCTTTAAAGAGGTTACAAGAACAGTATATATTAAAATCTTACAATATATAGTTTTAAAGTATATCAAATAGCGGCGTTTACATAATTTAGTACAAATTTAAATTTATTTTAACTAAATTTTCTTTACTTTTTGCTTAAATTATGGTATAATATAGATGTACTTAAAGTTATATCTTGCAAGGAGGGATGTATTGTGTTTAAAGTAGGAGACAAAATAGTATATCCAATGCATGGTGCTGGAACTATTGAGGCTATTGAGCAAAAAGAAATGCTAGGAGACGAGAAAGATTATTATATCATTCGTATGCCAATCGGTGGTATGAAGCTTATGGTTCCAACAGATAAAGCTGATGATATTGGAGTAAGAGAAGTATCAAGCAAAAGTATCTCAGATGAAGTATTCGATGTACTTGAAAAACCACAAGATAACTATGTTCATGATGTAAACTGGAGTAAAAGATACAACATGAATGTTGAAAAGATAAAATCTGGAGACATTTTAGAAGTCGCTGAAGTTGTAAGAGATCTTTCACATAGACATATGGAAAGAGGTCTTTCAATTGGTGAGAAAAAAATGTTATCTACAGCAAAAGACATTCTTATAAGTGAAATGGTATTATCAGAAGGAATGTCACATGATGTACTTGACGAAAAGATTGAGGATGCTATAAAGGATTCATATAAATTAAGTGAAAATCAAAATAATGATGGTAATGGTACAGTTAGTTTATAATAAAAAGAATAAGAGATGTAAAAATTTCTTATTCTTTTTTTATATACTATTGGTTTGGATAAGTATAATTATTTAGAATTAAAAGCAAAGATTAGATTAATTAATATATTAGCAGAAAATCATTATGTAGTATTGATTTTTCTTCTTTTTTTGTGTATAATGAATGTATATTTTTTATTATAAAAAAGAGGGGGAATATATGGAAAGGAAAAAATTAAAAGTTATAAATATTATATGTTTAGTAATTCATTCAGTAATGATTTTTAGTGTATTTATTGAGCCTTTTTTATTATTTTATTTAGGATATAACTTTCCTAGTCTTGTATTTGCACCACTTGGTAGTCTTGGTGTTATTGTTTCAGAGTTGCTCGCACCTATTTTTGCCTTTATTATTTTAAATTTAATCGTACTCAGTGTAGTAAATTTAATATATGACAAAAAAAATGAAAAAATAAGCTTAACAACAACAATAATAAGTATAGTTCTTCACATTCCATTTGTTATTTTGCTAGTAAGCGGACTATTTATTACATCTACATTAGTAATAGCTGGTTTTGTTTTGCAAATTATTAGAGCAAACCTAATTGATAAAAATAATAAAGCTTTAAAATTAAAAAATTTAGAAAATCACTAGTGTGTACTAATACAAATAATGAAAAAATGTTATATTTTAATATATAACACTAATTTTATATAGGAGGTTGTTTTTATGGGAATAGCTTGTTTAATTTTAGCAGTAATTTCTATTATTTTGGCTATAATTTTTCCATATATTTCAGTTATAATTGGAATAGTTGGAATTGTTTTAGGAATTGTAGAAATAAATAGAAGAAAAAAGATAGGAGTAAAAAAAGTATTGCCAATTGTTGGTACTGTAATTTCTTCAGTTGGTATAGCTTTGTCTATGTTTATGTTATTTTACCTTGTTACACCAAAAGCAGGTTCAATATATGGCAAATGGTATTCTCCAAATAAAGATATGTATTTGGAAATAGATAAAGATGGAAATTTTGAATTATATACGTCTGATAAAAAAACTTCGGTTATTAAGGCAAGTTATACAATGGAAAAAGACACAACAGATCAAAAATACGTTGAATACGTTTTAACGGTAAGTGCAAAAGAAAGAATTGTAAATGGGGAAAGCTTAACCTCTCCATATACTACAAAGTTTAGTCTTATATTAGAAGATAATGGTACTTCTATGGGAATGATGAACTGGGTTAGTTATAATCTGTATGAATTTATAAGAGTGAAATGACGAAGAAAGAAGTTAAATGTATGAAAAAAATAAATAAAGTGATTAAAATAATAAATATTATATCTGTTATATTAGTTATACTTATGTTTTGTAACTTGATTGTGACTTGTTTTTTACCGTCAGATACTAAAGATTATTTTGAAAAACAAATAATTGAATCTTCAAAATTTGACGTTACCTTTCTTTTTATTTGTCAAATTTTAATTTTATCTGTTGTTAATTTTAAAAATTTAAAAAATGATAATAAAGAAGATAAAATTAGTGTAGCTACTGTAATTATTAGTATAATAATTTATTCTATACTGATGACCATGTCAATTTTTGCTACGATATTGATAAAAAAATGCTATATAGGTATAGCTGTCTTAAGTCTTTTGGGTATTATTTTACAAATAATAAGGTTAATTTTTATTATTCAAAATAACAGGCAATTGAATTTAAAAAATAATTAATATATTGCAAATAAAAAAATATATAATAATATATAATAATATATGAAATCTCTCTATTTTATAATGAATTGGAAATAACCAATAGTTATATAATAGAGGGAATTTTTTAATTTCAAATCTATTTTAGCTTAATATTAAAATGTGTATATTTTAATTATTCTTTTTTCTTTTAATTTCTATTGTATTTCATAACGCATAATGGTAAAATATATAAGTAATATAGAAGCATAAATATTAAGGTTTGGTGAAAAATATGCTTAAGGTATATAATATAAAAGATAAAATAGAATATTTAAGGGAAGTTGCTATTTTAGAGCATAATGAATGGGCAAAAGATCCTCAAGAGTCTTTTGAAGATAGAATAAATAAAAAAATAGAAAAGGTAAAAAATAATTTAAATAAGAATGATTTTTGCAAATTAATATTACTAAATGATGATGAACTAATTGGATTTATATCATTATTTCCAAATGATAGCGATGAAAGACGTGATTTAGGTCCATGGTATGCTACAATGTATGTAAAAAAAGAATATAGAAATAAAGGTTATTCAAAAATATTAAATAGAGAAATATTAAGTGAAGCACAAAAAAGAGGATATAAGAGAATATATTTAAAAACTGATTTAAATAATTATTATGAAAAATTTGGCGCAAAGTATATTGGAAAATTAAGTAATGGTGAAAAACTATATTATATAGATTTAAAGGAGAATTCATGAAAAAATATAAAGTTAGAGAATATATAAATAAATTAAAAGAAGATAATGAAATAGAAAGCTTAAATATGTGTGATGACATTCTTGACATAGAAATAAATTATATGACATATAATTCAAATAATGTAGATTTTGATACTATGTTTATATGTAAAGGTGATAATTTTAAGGAAGAATATTTAAATTCTGCAATAAAAAATGGAGCAATTGTATATGTAAGTGAAAAGAAATATAAAGTGAATATTCCTGGGATTATTGTAAAAAACATTAGAAACTCTTTATCACTTCTATCAGATATGTATTTTGATTTTCCAGAAAAATATTTAACTAAAATTGGTATAACTGGTACAAAAGGAAAAACTACCACTTCTTTTTACACTAAATATATTTTAGATGAATATGCAAAAGAAAATTTGAAAAAGGATACCGCAATAATTTCTTCTCTTACAACATATGACGGTATTGAGAATTTTGAGTCACATATAACAACACCAGAATCTTATGAAATACATAAACATTTCAGAAATGCTGTAGATTCAGAAATTAAAAATGTTGTAATGGAGGTTTCATCACAAGCTTATACTAAAAAATATGGAAGACTTTATGGATTAAATTTTGATATAGGAGTATTTTTAAATATTTCAGAAGATCATGTAAGTCCAATAGAACATCCAACTTTTGAAGATTATTTTAGTTGCAAATTAAAATTATTTGAGAATACAAAAAGAGCTTGTGTAAATCTTGATTCTGATTATAGCGATAGAATATTAAAATGTGCAAAGAAATATACAAATGACATCATTACTTTTTCTACTAAAGATAGTAATGCAGATGTTTATGCATATGATATAATGGTAGAAAATGATGGAACACATTTTAAGGTAAAAACTGATAAGTTTGATAGAGAATTTGTCATTCCTATGCCTGGTAAATTTAATGTAGAAAATGCACTTGCAGCTATTGCAATAACATATACATTAGGAATTGATAGTAAATATATGTATTTAGGTCTTAAAAGTGCTAAAACTGCGGGTAGAATGGAGTTATTTAAAACTAAAGATAATAAAATGGTATCTATTGTTGATTTTGCACATAATAAATTAAGTTTTGAAAAAATATATGAAACAGTACAAAATGAGTATAAAGATAGATATGTAATAACAGTGTTTGGATGTCCTGGTGGTAAAGCTCAAATAAGGAGAAAAAATTTGGGAGAGGTTGCAGGAAAAAACTCAGATATGGTATATATTACTGCTGATGATCCAGGTGTTGAAGAAGTATCTAAAATTTCTAGCGAAATTGAAAAATATTTAAAAGAATACACTAATAATTATGAAAAAATAGATGATAGAGAAGACGCAATAAAAAAAGCTGTAAATTATGCTATATCATTAGATAGAAATTCAATTTTATTAATTCTTGGAAAAGGAAATGATAATACCCAAAAAGTAATGAATGGATATGCTAAGTATAAGTCTGATATAGAACAAGTAAAAGATTATTTTGATGAATATGATAAGAGTATATCAAATATATAAAAAGGTGAGCCATTGACTCACCTTTTGTTAATTATTGTTGGAACATTGTGCATATTTTCTAAGTTTTTTCTGAACGAGATAGTTTATTGAATTTTTTTCATATTCGCCTGTTTCAAGTAATTTACCAGATTTCATACCAGTTAATACTTCAATACCTTCATCAATTGAAGAAATAGGGTATATATGAAATTTTCCATCTTCTACAGCTTTTATAATCTCATCACTAAGATTTAAATTTTTAACATTTTGGATAGGAATTATTACTCCATTTTCACCATTTAAACCTTTAGATTTACATACTCTAAAGAAACCTTCTATTTTATCAGTAACACCACCAACTGGTTGAATTTCACCTTTTTGATTTACAGAACCTGTAACAGCAAGACTTTGTTTTATAGGTATACCTGAAAGACTTGATAATATTGCATAAAGTTCAGTAGAAGAGGCACTATCACCATCAACACCATTATATAGTTGTTCAAAACAAATACTTGCAGTAAGTGATAATGGATTATCTTGAGCATATTTTTCACCAATATATGCAGATAAAATATATACACCTTTTGAATGAGTATTTCCACTCATAGAAACTTCACGTTCGATATTAATAACTCCAGATTTTCCAATAAACGTATTTGCAGTAACTCTAACAACATGACCAAATGATAGATCTCCATTCATCATTATTGTAAGTCCATTTATTTGACCTACTTTATCTCCACTTGTTGATATCATTATATCTCCATCAGTAATCATTTGATTTAAATTATCGTTATATTTTCCAAAACGTTCAGCTCTTGTAACACATGCTTGTTTTACTTCTTTATCAGATACAGATTTCCTTTTACCTTGTTTAGCAATAAAGTTTGACTCAATTGCAATATCTGAAATATCTTGTAGTACAGCAGTTAATTTATTTTTATCGTTTGCACATCTCGAACTATATTCAACTATTTCTTTAACAGCACTTGCTAAGAATGGAAGTAACTTATGTTTCTTTTCAACAAAGGCAATATATCTAGCTAATTTTTCTATATTTTCATTGTTTCTAGGATAAGTATCTTCAAAATCAGCCTTTACTTTAAATAATTTTTTAAAATCGGCATCCATAGCTGCAAGTTGTTGATAATGCATTTCAGAACCAATTAAAATTACTTGCATATTAATAGCTATAGGTTCTGGTTTTAGACTTGCAATAGTTATTGGTTGGGCAATATCACGTGAACTATCTATTGATAATTCTTGATTTCTAATTACTCTTTTAAAAGCTTCCCAAGTTGGTTGATTTGAAAGTACATCTCTTACATTTACAATTAAATATCCACCATTTGCTTTATGGACAAGACCTGGTTTTAATAACATATAATTAGTTCTTGTTCCAGCAGGAGATGTTTCAAATTCAAGTTTACCAAATAAATCATAATAATTTGGATTTTTACATTGAATAACAGGAGCATGCATTAACTTGTCATTATCAACAAGTAAATTTACTCTGTAATTATCCCATGGCTTGTTTATAGTCATTCTTGACATTTGCATCATCATTTGTTGTGGAACTTGTTGATTATTTTTGCTTTGAGACTCCTCATATTGTTTTATATAATCAATATTTTTTATAACATCACTTTGAATAGAATATAGGAAATTTTGAATTTTTAAATTATTTTTGTATTTTATTTTTAAATCACTCATACACTGAGTAACAGCAAAAGTAGTTAAATTTGATTCCCATTCTTCAATAACTGATTTAGCTTCTTTATCTAAATTATCAAGTTTTTTTAATACTTGTAATGTTTGTTCTTGAATTTTAGGACCTTTTTCTTCAAAATATTTTTTTGATTTTTCATCTAGAACTTTGTATGCATCTTCATTTAAAACTACTCCGTTATGAACAGGAGAGAAGTATATTCCATCTTTGGTATTTCTTACTTTAAAGCCTTGTTCAAAAGTAGATTTATCAAATTCTTTCATTATTTTTTCTTTTGCATGTTCATATCTATCCAGAATATTTTTCTTTTCCTTTTCATACATATCACCAGTTAAATCCTTAGAAAGTCTATTTAGAAGGGAAGAGATAAATCTATTCATATCTCTCTTAAATTCAAGTCCCATTCCAGGTTCTAAAACTATTGAAATAGGTTCATTTGAATTTTCAAAATTATATACGTAGCAAATATCATTTGGAACAGGTTGATCTTTTGCAAGATTATTTACAACAGATAAGGCATATGCTGTTTTACCTATTCCAATACTTCCACAAAGATATAAATTAAATCCTTTTTGTGGTATTTGCATTGCAGTTTTTATAGCATTCATAGCTCTTTCTTGACCAATTATTCCATTAAATGGTTCAAGTTCAGTAGTTTTTTTAAATTTAAAATCTTCAATTTCACATTCGTTTTTTAAATCTTTAACATTTAATTCTTTAATTTTTTTCATATGTCCTCCTCAGATCTTTTGTAATCATATATCATATATATTGTATTATAAAGGAAAAAAATATTCAAGAGAATTTCGAAAATATTCGTAATAAAAAATTGTTATGTTACAATAGATGTGAAACAAAACCTATATACAAAAAGTGATTCAACTG